>ERZ1034980.13-NODE-13-length-278586-cov-25.959315_pt1 | contig 278586 bp, 221 predicted proteins | sample MGYA00520622_ERZ1034980 | MGnify/ENA primary metagenome ERZ1034980 (study PRJEB33766, sample SAMN09781791) | gut metagenome | biome: gut microbiome | host: Homo sapiens | place: Madagascar | study: EMG produced TPA metagenomics assembly of the PRJNA485056 data... | reverse complement strand
AGGCCGCGCTCCACAGGGACTCCACAACCCGGCGGGCAGGATCGCGGGGGACGGCCGGGTCGGGGCGCCCGGGGACGGGCTTCCGGAGGCGCGAGCCCGCCCGGGGACGGGAGAGGCCCGCCCCCTGCAGGAAGGGGGCGGGCCTCGCGGCTGCCTATATTTGCATATACGATCGACGCGGTTTAGACCAGCTTGACGAACTTGCGCTTGCCGACCTGCAGCGTCGCCCCGGCCAAAGCGGAGGGGTCGACGTTGTACTGCTTTGCGGGAACGGCCTCGCCGTTGATCTTGACGCCGCCGCCATCGATGAGTCGACGCGCCTCACCCGTACCGGAAGCGAGACCTGCGTCTGCCAACAACTTCGCCAGATACACCTTGCCCTCGTCGTTGGGCGTAAGATCTACGGAGCACTCGGGGATATCATCAGGAACCTCGTGGTTCTTGAATACCTGATCGAACTGCCCCTCGGCATCGGCAGCCGTCTGCTCGTCATAATAGGCGGCTACGATGTTGCGTGCGAGTTGACGCTTGACCTTGTTGGGATGAAGCTCGTCGTTCTTCAAACCCTCCTCAATGCGGTCCACCTCATCAACCGGCATGGTAGAGGCAAGTCGGAAATACTTGACCATGAGCTCATCGGGGATGGACATGACCTTGCCGAACATGTCAGAAGGCTCGTCGGTAAGGCCGATGTAGTTGCCATAGCTCTTCGACATCTTCTGAACGCCATCGGTGCCCTCAAGAAGCGGCAGGGTAAGCGCAACCTGCGGCTCCATACCCATCTTCTCCATGAGCTCACGACCGGCAAGAAGATTGAACAACTGATCGCGTCCGCCAAGCTCGACGTCAGCCTTGATGACAACGGAGTCGTATGCCTGCATAACGGGGTAAATGAACTCGTGCAGACTGATGGGCTGATTCGAGTGATAGCGATTAGAGAAATCATCGCGCTCGAGGATGCGGGCAACGGTGAACTTGCTCAACAGGCCCAAGACGTCTTCCATCTTAAGATCGAGAATCCAGTCAGCGTTGTGCACCAGGTCGGTCTTTTCCTTATCAAGAATCTTGAAGGCCTGATCGACATAGGTTTGAGCATTTGCGTTGATCTGCTCGCGCGTAAGTTGCGGGCGCGTGCTGTTTCGGCCTGAGGGGTCGCCGATAAGAGCTGTGCCGTCACCGATGATAAGAGTGACGCGATGGCCCAAATCCTGGAACTGACGAAGCTTACGCAACGGAACAGCATGGCCGATGTGGATATCGGGAGCTGTGGGATCGACGCCGAGCTTGATGTTCAGCGGCTCGCCGCGCTTCAGCTTTTTAAGCAGATCCTCTTTAGGGACGATGGAATCAACGCCCGAAGCGATGATGTGCAGCTGCTCTTCTGCAGATAGCATTGGGGAACCCCTTTCAATGGCAAATGCCGACTGATCTTTCTAGGTAATGGGTGCGATTCTAGCACAGCGCCCAACTCGTTATGAGACGCCGCGGAACAAATGTCCGCTTGTCACACCCGTTTTCTTGGCAACGGCTCCTTGACCGCCGAGCGCAAGGTCGCGAGCCTTCACTACACGGGAAACCGCACTGTAGGCCTCGTTCTTGTCCATGAGCGTGGTGTCGACCATAAGCGCCTCAAGACCGATGTCCATCAGGTCGGGCACAGTCGGCGCGACGTCAAGCTGAACCCCGTTATACAAATGGCTACGGCCAAGCGCGTCGGTGATGATCGGGAACGAGAAACCCTTGCGGTCGACGTAATGATGCTCGACTGCTCGCCTTGAGCACATAGCGCAACGCTGGTCGCAAGGACCCTGGCTCATAAGCAGGCAATGCTCGGTGATCATGACCTCTTGAGCACCCACGACCGTAAGGCCCAAAGGAAGCTCGGATTCCTCGGCGATGTCGGCGATCTGCCCCAGCGAAAGCTCGGGCGAAAGCCAGACGAAAGAGGCGCCCACGTCTTTTGCGGCTTTAACCGACATAGCATTGGTAACCGGAACGTGCGAACCCAGCTGAACGGTTGCGCCCATGCTCGAAGCGCGAATGCAATCGGCCATGTTGTCAACGTACACGGTTCGCTCGGCCTTCACGTAATCCCATATGTCGTAATCGAGGGTTGACTCACGCGTTCCCGCAACGGGATCGTGATCGACGGTGGGCAGCGCCATGATGCACTTTTTCGGATAGCCAGCCTGCTCCGCTTGGTCAACGCGTTCGCCGCCGTAAACAGCCTGGCCACGACGGTAATTCACAACAGGTACGTACACCTCGTCCGCACCGGCGCGTTTCGCAGCGCGAGCGCATGCCGGGTTCGTCGCCCAAGCGACAACTTTGCACGAGGCAACACGCCCCTCAAAACGGCGCGGTTTTCGCGAAGACGGCACTTTCACACGAGGAGTCACCTCGCGAACGTAAGGAGCGAGAAGCATCTGCGCAAGACCATCGAGCGCATCGGCACGAACGTGGTGAAGTTGCGAGAAGCTCATCCCTACCCCGTCATCGAGATCGATTGAGAGATCACGGATCGCGAAAGGCGTCTGCCCGAGCCTATCAACATGCGCGCGGACGTCCTCGAACTCAAGCGGCTTCGTTCTTGCGGCCTCGACGATGGGTCCCTCGGCCGAATAGGAAAGAGAACCGTCGGCCAATGAGAAGGAGATCTTCAAAGGGCGGCCAATGCGAGCCTCGACGAAGCCGTCGACAACGATTCGAGGCTCAAGCGGGTCGTCGTGATAGGCAGAGGCGGCGCTCCGTACGCGGAAAACGCGATCGCCCCTCCCGGTGCGCTGGGAAACGCGAATCTTGACCGACCCGTTCCTTGTTAGAGTCGCGTCCTCGACCGTCTCGGCGAAATGGCCGCGGTTCGTCCAAAATTCAAGGACGTCGCCCTCGATAAGCGGGCGCTCCGGGACGACCTCTGCAACATCATCGTGAATCGCAGACACACGGCCGATGAAAACGCCACGGTTGTTCGGGCGGCCATAGCTCATGATCTCGTTTCCGCGGTTACCATTCATGTAAGCCGTGGTGAAGCCACGCGAAAACGCCTCGGCCAAACGGTTCTCTTCGTCGACGGTTGCTTTAACGGCGTCGGTGTCGGCACCCGAAAGGACACGATCAAGGACGGAGCGATATACCGAGGTAACGGCGTAAACGTAATCGGCCGATTTCATGCGGCCTTCGATTTTGAACGACGAAACGCCTGCTTCGACAAGTTGCGGAAGAAGGTTGATGGAGCAAAGGTCGCGCGGCGACAAAAGATGCTCACCCTCGGCAGGAAGCGCGCCTTCCATATCGGCGCGGTGCAGCTCATAAGGCAGTCGACATGCTTGAGCGCATAGCCCACGATTCGCAGAACGCCCGCCGATCATCGAGGACATCAGGCATTGGCCCGAATAGCTGATGCAAATGGCACCATGCGCGAACGTCTCGATCTCCATGCCGAATGAACCGGCGACCTCGGCCAGCTCGGCGATCTCGGCAACGGAAAGCTCACGCGCCAAAGTGACGCGCTTCGCCCCTAGACGGGCCGCGAACTCAATACCTGCGGCACTGTGGGTATTCATCTGAGTTGAAATGTGCAAGCGCGCACCGGGAACATACTTCGCGAGGTTTTGTGCCAGACCGATATCCTGAACAATGAAAGCGTCTGCGCCGGCGTAATAAGCATCGCGGGCGAAATCAAGCGCGTTTTGAAGCTCAGACGGCAATATCTCGATGTTCAACGTCACATAAACGCGAACTCCGCGCAAGTGCGCATACTCGCACGATTCACGCAAATCGTCGATAGTGAAGTTGTCGGCGTTGCGGCGAGCGTTGAACTCACCCAAACCGAGGTACACGGCGTCTGCGCCGGCATTTACGGCAGCTCGAAGGCACTCAGCGTTTCCCGCAGGCGCAAGCAGCTCAATCTTCTTGGTCACTTCATCTCTTTCGTTCGTTGCCATTCAAGTGAAATGGCGGAACGCGCTTTGCTGTGCGCATCCCGCCATTGAAAGTTGCAGCTTCGCATCTATCAGACGAAACGACTATTCCATAGCGGAAACAGCCTCGTCGCCTGCCTTGAGGGCGGCGACACCTTCGTCGTAGTGGGACTGGATGGTCTGCACGCGTTGATCATAGGAGGACCAATCAAAGGGATTCGCCTCGGTGGCGGACTGGATCTCGGAATAGAGCTCGATGTACTCGTTAAGGGCAGCCTCGAGGTTTTTTGCGCCGTCGACATAATTGGTGTGTACGTCAGTAAACGCTTCAGGCGTCTCCACGTTGGCGAGCTCGTCGAGCACCTTGGACGCATTCGCCGCCTGCGTCTTCATGGTGACTACATCTTCACGCGAAACTGCGTCGTTGAAAGAATCAAGCGTCGAGCCAAGCGTGGTCATTTTCTGGTTAACCGCAGACATGTACTCGCGATTCGCCTTCTGTTCGTCGGTGAGCGAATTCTGCGGGGTTGCCGTGCAGCCGGCAAGCATGGCAACTGCGAGGGATCCTGTGCAAATCGCTACCGCGAGCTTCCCAAAGTTCATAAGCGTTCTTTCCTGATCTATCCATAGCCGAGCGATCGGCGCCATTAAGTTCCGTTGGAGAATCTACCACGTTGGGAAACGGACGAATGGAACCGTTACTCAACCGCATACCACTGCGCAAGCGAGCGCTTAACCTGTAGGCGAAGTGGTTACTGATCCAGCGCCGCCGCCAGTGGGACCAGTACCGGTAGCGCCGCCGCCGGTAGCGCCGCCGCCTGTGGTGGTGCCGCCGGTAGCTCCCCCGCCGCCGGTAGTGCCACCGGTCGTCGCCCCGCCCCCGCCGGTAGTGGCACCAGCGTTGCCTCCAGCAGTAGCTGTGTCGGACGAGGTGGAAGCAGACGAGCTTGAGCTAGAAGAGCTCGAGCTGGACGAAGAGATTGATGCCGATTCATTAACGTAGTTCGTCCCGTAAATGTGATATTTCTTGTCGGTATAGTTAACGTATTGGATCTGGGTCGAAGGTTTCTTCCACTGCTCAACGTCTCCGTACGAGAGGATTCGGTTGACGAAGTCGGAGAAAACCCCTGCACACTCGGTGCCGACAGGAACCGAGTCAACATTGGTGGGGTCGCCACACCAAATACCAACCGACAGTTGGGGGATGATACCGAAGAACGTGATGTCCTTGTAGCTTTCAGTGGTGCCCGTTTTACCGGCAACGACCTGACCGCTGGTCAAGCGCGCGGCGGTACCGGTGCCCTCGGAGGAGTTGACGACGCTTTCCATGACCTGCTCTGCCGCGTAAGCTACCTCCTCGGAGATAACGCGCTCGCTACGCTTCGAGACGTCCGTGTTGTCAACAAGGACTTTGCCGTTGCGGTCCTCGATGCGCATGATGGGCGTGGAGTCGCAGTGGACACCGCCATTGGCGATGGTGGCGAACGCCTCGGCCATCTCGAGCGGCGTGACATTCTCGACGCCAAGGGTAAGCGTCGCGCCGGCGGTTTGAGGGCTAAGCTCCGAAGAGATACCCATCGCCTTGGCCATTTGCGCCACGTCATTCACGCCGATCGAAGAGATCAGGCGAACGAAACCGGTGTTCGAGGACACAGCCAGAGCGCGCGTGATGGTACGAGTGCCATAGTTGATGTTGTCGTAGTTCTGAACAGTGTAGCCGTCGATAGTTGCAGGCGACGTGCAGTCGATGTAGCTCTGCGGGTTGATCTTCTTATCGAGTGCGGTAACCAATGTGAAGACCTTGAATGCCGAGCCGCAAGGCCTGCCGCCCGCACCGTCACCCGTGGCGATGTTGACCTGGTTGGTATAGTAATCGGCGCCGCCCACGATTGCCTTAACGTAACCAGTGGAAGGCTCGACCACCGCCATTGCGCAGTCAATGCCATCGGGCAAGGTGTCGCGCTTGTTCTGAGCGGCAGCTTCAGCGGCATCCTGCATCTCGACATCGAGCGTGGTGTAAACAGAAAGACCGCCCTCGAGGATGTCGCTTGAGGACAGGTTATAGCTGTTGTACAGCAGATTACGCACATAGCTGGTGAAGTACGGGTAAGCCAAGATGCCGTCATCGGGGTTGGAGTGCACGTTGAGGTTGATAGGCTCGGCCACAGCCTGATCATGTTCGGTCTGGGTGATATAACCGTTCGAGAGCATGCGATCAAGAACGACGTTGCGGCGCTTCAACGCATTGTCAGGGTAGTTGATGGGATCGTTGTACGTCGGAGATTGGGGAATGCCGATAAGCAGCGCAGCTTCAGGAAGCGTAAGCTCCATGCAGCTTTTTGAGAAGTAACGCTGAGAGGCTGCCTCAATGCCATATGCGCCCGAGCCGTAATTGATGGTGTTCAGATACATGGCGAGGATCTCGTCTTTGGAGTATTGCTCCTCGAGCTTGGTTGCCACATAAGCCTCGCGCACCTTACGCTTAATGGAGATATCATCCATCTCATCAGCCAAGACGGTGTTACGCACCAACTGCTGTGTGATGGTGGACGCACCTTCAAGTGCGCCTCCGGTAAGGTTGTTAACCAACGCACGAGCGATGCCGGCGATGTCAATGCCACCATGGTCGTAAAAACGCTCGTCCTCGGTAGCAACGGTTCCCTTAAGCACATAGGGGCTGATCTGCGAAAGCTCGATGGTTTCGCGATACTCAAGTTGAAAACGCGCAAGCTCGGTGGTTTCATCCGCGGCATACACGACCGTCGGTTTCGAATCGTTCAAATACGCGTCGGCGTTCTTATAGTCGGGAAGGTCCTGAAGCCAAGATGCGCATACCGCAAGCGCACCCACGCAAAGGGACACGATCAAAACGCCAAGAACAGTAAAGACAGCGGCAACGCCTGTTACCGGGTGCTTTTTCTTGGCGCTTGGTCTGTTCTTCATAGAGCGGGATCCCATGCGCAAAACCCTCCATCCTCATGCAGACAATTAAGATGCATTTTAGCATTGACCCTGTGCATCGAGCGAAACTACATATAAGGCCGCTTGCCTGCGCCTTTCCCTGCAGACAAGCGGCCTTGACAGCCTTCGTTCTTTCGCGAGGTTTTCAGGAAGATTCCCCTATCCGCAAACAGCTAGCAGGCGAACCCGAAACGATCGAGTCCCCAGTTCTGCTACGCGAGCCTTGCCTCGTCGGCGGTCAGGATTTCTTTCACTTTGGAAAGCTGAGCAGCGACGGCGTCGTGGCCGGTGCCACCTTCGGTAAGACGAGCATTGGCGATGTCGCGCAAGCTGAGGCAGTTCACGATATCCGACTCGAACAAGTCGCTTTCCGCCTTGAAGTCGTCGAGGGTGAGATCCTCGAGATCGCAACCGCGCTGATCGCAGAGAAGCACCAGATGGCCGACGATCTCGTGAGCGCGGCGGAAAGGCAAGCCTTTCTTTGCCAAATAGTCCGCCACGTCGGTTGCGGCAAGATAGCCCTTCTTTGCCTGGGTCGCCATGGCGTCTTCGTTGACCTTCATGGTGGAGATCATACCCGACATGCAGTTCATGCAGTCCTCAAGAGTGGCCGCCGCGTCGATGGCGCCCTCCTTGTCCTCTTGCAGGTCCTTGTTGTACGCAAGGGGAAGAGATTTCAACGTCATGAGCAGCGCAACAAGATCGCCGACGACGCGACCGGTCTTGCCACGAACAAGCTCCGCGAAGTCAGGATTCTTCTTCTGCGGCATGATAGACGATCCAGTCGAGAAAGCGTCGGAAAGCGTGATGAAGCCGAATTCCGTAGTGGACCACAAAACGATTTCCTCGGCCAAACGAGATAGATGAATGCTGGAAACGGTGCAGGCATACAAAAGATCGAGCAGGAAATCCCTGTCGGAAACAGCATCGAGGGAATTCTGAGTTACCGAGGAAAATCCCAGCTCATCGGCGGTCATACGACGATCAAGCGGGTACGTGGTGCCCGCAAGCGCAGCAGATCCCAGGGGGTTCACGTCGGCGACGTCGCGCGCAGCGACAAGCCTGGTGAAGTCGCGAGAGAGCATCCATGCGTAAGCAAGCAAATGATGGGAAAGCAGCACCGGCTGCGCATGCTGCATGTGGGTGTAGCCAGGAAGAATGACATCGAAGTTTTTCTCGGCCTGCGCGACAAGCTCGTAACGCAACGCCAGGTTCGCGCGCATAAGGTCGTCGCAACGCTTTTTAGCGAACAGACGGGTGTCGGTGATGACCTGGTCGTTACGAGAACGGCCGGTATGCAAGCGTGCACCCGCCTCGCCGATGTCCTGGATAAGGGCCTTCTCGATGGACATATGGATGTCCTCGTCGTTGATATCGAACGGGAAGTTGCCCGCCTCAATGCGGTCTTTGATGTTGTCGAGGCCCTGCTCGATAAGGGCAACGTCATCTTTCGAGATGACACCCTGCTCACCAAGCATACGCGCATGGGCCTTCGATCCCGCGATATCTTGCGCGTACAGCGCCTTATCAACTGGAAGCGAGGCGCCGAAGCGCTGAGTGAACTCGCTGACGTTCTCGGTGAAACGACCTGACCAAAGTGCCATGATCCCCCTCGTTTTTCTTTTTCGGAAAGCGGTGCTGAACCGCATGCTTTTTACTGACACGACGCGAAACCCTACGATGTGCGCGTCGTAAGAAAAAGCGCGACCGGGACGAATGCCCGATCGCGCTTCAATGGCTGGAACAGAGCTCGGGCTGCCCTACTCGCCCTTTGCCTGGCGGCGGTTGATTGCCCAAACCTTGGTGGGCAATGCGGAAAGCTCGATGAAGCCGGCGGCAGACTCGTGGTGGAAGGTGTCGCCCTTGTCATACGTGGCAAGCTCGTAGCTGTACAGCGAGTAGTCGCTCTTACGGCCGACAACCGTGCAGTTACCCTTATAGAACTTAAGGCGGACCGTGCCGGTAACGTACTGCTGCGTAGCGGTCATGAAGGCGTCGATAGCGTCCTTAAGCGGCGAGAACCACTGGCCGTAGTAAACACGGGTTGCCCATTCCTGTTCGAGGCCGAGCTTGTAATGCAGAACCTCGCGCTCGAGGCACATATCCTCAAGAGCCTTATGGGCAGTGATGAGAGCCAAGGCAGCGGGCTGCTCGTAGCACTCACGGCTCTTCACGCCAACAAGACGGTTTTCCATCACGTCAAGGCGACCGAAGCCGTTGCGGCCGGAGATCTCGTTGAGCTTGTAAATGACATCGAGGTAGCTTGCCTCTTCACCGTCAATCGCGCAAGGAATGCCCTGTTCGAAGGAGACCTCAACGTACTCAGGCTTGTCGGGAGCAGCCTCGGGGGAAACGGTCATGGTGTAAATGTCCTCAGGCGGCTCGTTCCAGGGATCCTCGAGAATGCCGCACTCGATAGCGCGACCCCACAGGTTGTCATCGATGGAATACGGGGTCTTCTTGGTGGTGGGAACCTCGACGCCGTGAGCCTCTGCCCAATCCATTTCCTCTGGGCGGGTCTTGAATTCCCACTCGCGGACGGGAGCGATGATCTTGATCTCGGGGTCAAGCGCAGTGATAGCGGTTTCGAAACGAACCTGATCGTTGCCCTTGCCAGTGCAGCCATGGGCAATGTACTTCGCCCCATGCTGATGAGCGATCTCGACCAGATGCTTCGAGATCACCGGGCGGGAAAGCGCGGAAAGCAAGGGGTACTTGTTCTCGTAAAGGGCGTTGGCAGCCAAAGCATGCGTGAGGTACTCGTCGGCAAACTCCTGACGCATATCGACGACATAAGCTTCGATTGCACCGGTGCGAAGGGCCTTCTGGCGAATTGCCTCGAGGCCATCATGCTCCTGGCCAACCTCACCGATCATAGCGATAACGTCAAGGTTCTTAACGAGCTGGAGCCACTTGATGCAAATGGAAGTATCCAGGCCGCCCGAATAGGCAAGAACAACTTTCTCTTTTTCCTCTGCCATGATGTTTCCTCTCTTAGGATCATTGCGCCTGTAATGGCGCACATTTTCTTACAGCAACTGCTTCAAACGATCGACGAGCGTGTCGACTTCATACTTTGTGCAAATCAACGGGGGAAGGAATCGCAGAGTGTGCAAGCCGGTTGCGTTCAAAAGCAGGCCCTTGCCCAATGCATCGACGGCGATCTGCGTGGCATCAAGACCTTCTGCTAGATCGGCGGCAACCATCAAGCCCAAACCGCGAACCGCAACGACACCCTCAAGCGACGCAAGGCGTTCCTGCAGATACGCGCCAACCTCGGTGGCGTTCTGGGCGATGCCCTCGGACTTAACCGTGTCGATAACGGTTTTCGCGGCGGTGATCGCAAGGTTCGATCCACCGAAGGTCGATCCGTGGTCGCCAGGCTCGAACGCGGAGGCGATGCTTGCAGGAGCGGCGCAGGCGCCCATAGGAACGCCGCCCGCAATGCCCTTCGCCATAGTGACGACGTCGGGAACGATGCCGAAATGCTGGAAGGCGAATGCGTACGTGCCGCAACGGAACATGCCGCACTGAACCTCGTCGAGCATCATAAGCGCACCATGCTGCTTGGTGAGGCGACGAACCGCCTGAAGGAACTCGGCAGTGCAAGGATGCACACCGCTCTCGCCCTGAATGGGCTCGAGAAGGACCGCGCAGATTTCATTGCCCATTTGCTCGAAAAGAGCCTCTATGGCTTGGATATCGTTGGCAGGCACCGCGACGAAGCCGTCAGGCAACGGCTGAAAGGCCTCCTGTTTGGCAGGCTGGGCTGTTGCGGCGAGCGTAGCGAGCGTGCGGCCGTGGAAGCTGCGCTGCAAAGTGACGATCGTGCGCGGGATACGGTCGGAGCCGGCTTCAAGCGCCTTGCGACGTGCATGCAAACGTGCAAGCTTGATGGCGCACTCGTTTGCCTCGGCGCCGGAGTTCGCGAAAAACGTTTGCCAGGGCTCGCGCTGATCCTGGGGCACCGTTTCATTCAGCAACTCGGACAAGTCACGAGCGAGCTCGCCGCGGTTCTCGATGTAGTAGTAATTACTAACATGGATCAGGCGCGAAGCCTGCTTTGCCAGCGCATCGCTTAAAGCAGGATGGCAGTGGCCCAAGCTGTTTACGCCGATGCCAGCAATGAAATCAAGGTATTCGTTGCCTTTATCGTCCTTCGCGATCATGCCCTGTCCGCTAACCAGCTCGACAGGCTTGCGGCCGAACGTGTGCATGACGTACGTTTCTTCCAGCTGTTTCTCTTCTTCGAATGACATGTTTCCCTCTATCCGATGAGGCCCGCTTGATTAAACGGGCGCTGTCTTTTTTTGCCGACGATTAAAAACCCTTGTTCTCGAGAAGCTTCGAAGCGAACCTTCCCAAAGGATGCGCCGAAGGGTTCTCGACTTCGTCGCCCTCGACATACACGGCCGTTCCCACGCCGGCGCTGGTAAGAAGCTCGATCAAGATGGAATGCGGCACGGTTCCGTTGATCATATAGGCACGCTCGACGCCGCCATCAAGCGATCTGATGCAAGACTCGAGCTTCGGGATCATACCCGAGGAAACAAGGCCCTCGCGAACCAAGCGGCGAGCGTCGTCGACCGTAAGCGACGAAACAAGCGAGTCCTTGTCGTCGAAGTCCATGTACAGACCATCAACGTCGGTAAGGAATAGGATCTTGGTTGCACCGAGCGCCACAGCGATCTCGCTGGCAACAAGGTCGGCGTTCACGTTGCAGTAACCGCCGTCGTTGCCGATCGCAACCGAGGCGATAACGGGAATGTAATCGGCGGCGATAAGGTCTTTGAGCAGCTCGGCGTTGATTCGCTTAATGCTCCCAACACGGCCAAGCTCGCCCGAAGCGGGTTCAGCGATGATGGTTCCGCCGTCGATGCCGTTAACGCCAATGCCGAAATTGCCATGCTCGTTCAAAGCACGTACCAGCTGCTGGTTTACCTTTCCCGCAAGAACCGTGCGAACGACGTCCATGCCCTCGTCAGTGGTAACGCGCTGACCGTCGATGAACTCTACGGGAAGGCCCGCCTGATCCATCGCACGGGAGATGTCCTTGCCGCCTCCGTGCACGATAACCGGGTTCGCGCCGACGATCTTCAGTAGCACGATGTCACTCATGACGTCGGCACGAAGCTTCTTATCGGTCATGGCGGCACCGCCGTACTTGACCAAAATGGTTTTGCCGGTGATGTTCTTGATCCAAGGCAGAGCCTCAGCGAGGATCTGCGCCGACTCTTTATCTGTCACGCCATTAGGGCGTGAGTCTTTTGCGTACTTCATGAACGGTACTCTCCATTGATTTTCACATACTCGTACGAGAAATCGCACGTCCACATCATCGATTGGCATTCGCCCGCGCCCAGATCGACATCGATGTCGATCTCTGGGCGCTCGAATCGTCGAAGCGCCTCTTCCTCGTCAAAAGGCACAGTTAGACCCTGCCTGCAAACGGGAAGCCCAAGAATGTCAATGGAAACATCTTCTTGATTAAAACGAGCGCCGGAGCGGCCAAGGGCGCCGGCGATCCTTCCCCAATTTGCATCGTGACCGAAAATCGCCGTCTTAACCAAGGGGGAGTTGGCAACGGTCCTTGCCGCCGCATCGGCGTCGGCATCGGTGGCGGCACCCGCCACACGCACCAAAACAAGGCGCGTTGCGCCTTCGCCATCGGCAGCCATCTCGCGCGCCAGCGAAGCGCACACGCACATGACGGCACGCTCGAACATCTGACCAGCCGGTGCGTCTGGCTCGAAATATCCCTGCTCGGGCGCAGCAGCGCCGCTTGCCATAAGGAAGCAAGAGTCGTTTGTTGAAGTGTCGGAATCGACGGTAACCCTATTGAACGACTTGTTTACGCAGCGAACGAGAACATCATGCAGGAAGTCGGCCTTCACGGGAGCGTCAGTGGTGATAACAGAGATCATGGTTGCCATGTTGGGCATGATCATGCCGGCACCCTTCGCCATTCCACCCACGGTGAAAACCGCACCAGGGTATCCGATGCCGTCGCCCGAGAACGAAACAGCGTACTGCTTTGAATGGGTGTCGGTCGTCATGATAGCGCGAGCAGCGGCGTCACCGCCGTCGCGAGAAAGCGACGCGACCGCAGCAGGAGCACCAGACTGGAACGGAAGAAGATCAAGATGCTGGCCGATGACCCCCGTAGACGCCACCAAAACTTCGTCGGCAGTGCAGCCAACGGCATCCGCCACGATCCGACAAGAAGCCTGAGCAGTTTGCAACCCGACCTCGCCTGTAGCTGCATTTGCGATTCCTGAATTAATAGAGACGGCTCGCGCCAAGCCAAACGATTGGCCGTTCAGGTGCTGGCGGGAAACGATGACCGGAGCTGCACAGAACACATTGGTAGTGAACGTTGCCGCTGCCGGACAAGGCTGGTCGGCCACAACGAGACCGTAATCAAGCCTGTCGGGGTCGGCACGGAACCCCGCATGAATGCCTGCAGCTTTAAAGCCCAATGCGCTGGAAACACCACCGTCCTCGATAGGCGATAAACCGGTCTGGTCGATCTCGCCAACGTTTAACGAAAGGGGTGCGAACTCGTTCTCGATGACAGATTGACTCATAATTCCCTCGCTATGCTGGAATGCCGAACGATTCAAGACCGTCAGCCTCGTTGAACCCGAAAACCAAATTGGCGCACTGAACCGCCTGACCTGCCGCACCCTTGCCGACGTTGTCAATGGCGCACGTAGCGACAATAGCGCCAACGCGCTGATCGACCACAACGTTGACATGCGCGAAATTAGTTCCTGCGACCGAAGACGTCTTGGGTTGCGCGGCGCCGTCGAGAACTTTCACGAACGCTGCGTCGCGGTAAAACTCCTGATACATGGAGTGAACGGCATCTTGGGAAACCGAAGAATCAACCAAGGGCAGCGTGACAGTCGAAAGGAGTCCTCGGTTATAAGGTGCAAGATGAGGCGTGAAGACAAGTCTCCCCGGAATACTCAGGATCTGCTCGATTTCGGGAGTATGACGATGACTGCTGACGCCGTAAGCTTCGACGTTTTCGTTCGCAAAGCAAAAGTGGGTGCGCTCGGTCGCCTTCTTGCCGGCACCGGAAACGCCCGAGATGGCATCGGCCACGATAAGGCCGTTGCCAACCAAACCCGCACGAAGAGCGGGAGCGGCGGCAAGCGAGGTGGCTGTCGGATAGCAACCCGGGCAACCGACGAGAACAGGATTGCCCGCAGCACGATATTCGCGCGCGGCCGCAAGGCCCTGCGGGAACAGTTCGGGCTGCCCAAAGGTCCGCTCCGACAGAAGTTTTGTTTGGGTATGTTTGACCTTGTACCACTGCTCGTAAAGAGACGGGTCTTCGAACCTGAAATCAGCCGAAAGGTCGACAACGCTGATGCCACGCTCCATGAAACCCGGGGCGTGATTCAACGCAGCGGTATGAGGAACCGCCAAGAAGACAACCTCGCACTGGTCGAGAACAGGGCCGTCATGACGGGAGAACGCCAGATCGGTTCTTCCCGTGAACAGCGGGTACACATCGGAAACGGGTTTTCCGGCAAGCTCGTTAGAGGTTGCCGCGACCAACTCGAAGCCGGGATGTCGCAGCAAAAGGCGCACCAATTCGGCACCCGCAAATCCTGCTGCTCCGATAACGCCGGCTTTAATGGACATTCCCACCGCTTCCTTTCCACATATCGGCAAAAAGCATCTTTTTGCGCCTTTAAGGCATCGTAAAAAACCCCTGATGTTATTTCAAGGATTTCACGCTATCAACGACGCTAGGTTTCCATTATGTTTCGGGAGCTTGCCTCCCTTCCGAGTTTGACAAAGGCAAGTTGTCGGTTTCGTCCGAGCGGGAGCCATGCCCTTGATTTTGCGGTATCGTATATGCCATTGGCACCACCACATAAGAAAGGGCTGCGGACCGCATGGTCAAGCCACTCGAACTCAACATCGACGACCCCAAGCAACCTATGCGCCAAGCGAACATTGACGCCATCGTCGAGTACATCAAAGAAGGTATTAAGCCTCGAAACGTCGGCGGCAAGCTTGGCGTTGAGGTTGAGCACTTCATTGCGAAAAACAACAACGAACCGGTGATGTTCAGCGACGAACACGGCGTTGATTGGCTTCTTAACGAGCTTTCCGGCGCCTTCCCCCTGAAAACCTACGGAACCGACGGCGAACTTATCGGCGCTGCAAGGGACGGCCAAAGCGTGACCCTTGAACCAGGCGCCCAAGTTGAGCTTTCTTCGGGCCCGTACGATAAAGTTTGCTCGATTCAGAAGGATTTCGAACGGTTCGTCCGCACCGTGTCGGAAGCTCTGGCCCCCTACGACGAGCGCATTGTGGCATTCGGATATAGGCCCCACGGCATTGCCGCCGACATCGAGCTTATTCCGAAAAAGCGCTATGCGTTCATGGACGCCTACTTCGCTCGAATCGGCGACTACGGAAGGCGCATGATGCGCTGCAGCGCCGCAACCCAAATATCGGTCGACTTCTTTTCGGAGGCGGACTGCTTAAGAAAGCTGCGCCTTGCATCGATACTTGCCCCTTTGCTTACTCTTCTATGCGACAACACGCCCGTTTTCGAAAACGAGCCAAGCAGCCATCCCATGATGAGGGCTGACGTATGGCATTACTGCGACCCCGACAGGTGCGAAAGCGTTCCGAACGTGGCCGACAAGGGCTTCTCACTTCAGAGTTACGCAGCGTTCGTGCTTGATACCCCGGCGATACTTGTGCCAGACGGTGACGACTACCGCCCCACAGCCGAAACGTTCGGTGAAGTGTACGCAACCACGCTGATGAACCATCATGAAATAGAACATGCCCTATCGATGCTGTTCACCGACGTTCGAGTGAAAACCTATCTGGAGATCAGGCCCGCAGACTCGATGCCGGCACCCTATGTGGCCGCATATGCCTCACTGATCAAAGGCCTTCTGTATTGCGAAAAGAACCTGGACCGACTTGACGCGCTGTATTGCAACGTGGAAACAAGCGACATTGCCACAACAAGAACGAACCTTGCTTCGCATGGCTACGACGGAACCGCCTATGGGAAGCCCGCACAGCTAGCCGTTACAGAACTGCTGGAAATGGCAAAGCAGGGACTCGAAGAAGACGAGCGTCCGTTCTTGGAGCCGCTGGTCAACTTGGCGCGAAACAAGCAACGCCTAGCACAGCAACGATAGCGTAGAGGGTCTTGAGCCCGTTCAGAGCCAACATACCTGAAATCTAATAATCGCTTATGGACCGTTCGGACCAATTCAGCAGGTTAACGTCGAACAGCAGGCGATCGAGCACATCCGGCGTCATGGCCACAAGACACTCTTGCCCATTCTGCGTGACGATGACGGGTTCATCCGACAAGCTGACGAAGTTCAAGAAAGAGCGAATACTAGCAATGCCTTCCGATGCGATGAGTTCCATTGATAACCCCTTTCCCGATGAAAAAAAGCACGAGCGTTCGGTGAAATCGCGGGGCGTTTCAGTGGGCTGCACCAAAAAGAAAGTGGTATAGCGCTCGTTGAATTGTCTACGAACACTATACCACAGAATACGAACATTTGTTTGTGTTTACCAAGAAATCAGTTCGTAACCGGTTTCCGTCACCACAACCTGTACCTCCCACTGGGCGGTGGGTCTGCCATCAACCGTGCGCACGGTCCAGCCGTTCGGATCGCTCATATCGATCTCCTGAGCGCCCAGATTGACCATGGGCTCAATGGTGAAGCACAGGCCCGGAACCAAGATCATGCCGGTACCTGGCTCGGACGTGAAGCTGACCCACGGATCCTCGTGGAACTCGTGTCCGATGCCGTGGCCGCCGAACTCGCGAACAACCGTGAAGCCGGCATCGGTGCATACTTTGTTAACCGCGTGGCCGACATCGCCAAGGAAGCCCCAAGGACGAATCGCGTCCAAGCCGGCCTGAACCGCTTCGCGCGTGACCTCGACCAGGCGCTTATGCTCGGGATCGACCTCGCCGATGCAGAACATGCGAGAAGAATCCGAATAATAACCGTCCTTGATGGTGGACATGTCAACGTTGACGATATCGCCTTCCTTCAGCACGTCGTCAGGCGAAGGGATGCCATGGCACACAACCTCATTGATGGACGTGCAGACGCTCTTCGGGAAACCCTCGTAGTTCAGATCTGCCGGGATCGCGTCATGCTCGATGCAATAGTCGTAAACCCACTTGTCGATCTCTTCGGTCGAAACGCCAGCCTTGATGCGCTCGGCCACGTAGTCCAACGAGCCGATGTTCACCTCGGCGGAACGCTTGATGCCCTCGATATCGGCAGGGGTTTTCAGCAGGGTTCGATCGGGAACCTCGAAACCCTGCTCGAAAAGCTCTTCCATGCGCTCATCGGCGTTAAGATGGCACTTCTTGTATTTCTTACCGCTGCCGCACCAGCATTCGTCGTTGCGACCGGGCGATTTCATGTCGTCGAACATCAAGCGTCGCCTACCCTCGAACCTCGGCGCCGACGGCGCGGGAAACCTTCTCGACCAGACGGGTCTGGGCTTTGTCAACTTCCTCGCCGGTCAGAGTGCGGTCGGCCGTGCGCCACGTGAACGCGTACGCCATGGACTTCTTGCCCTCGCCGATGCGCTCGGCATCGCGGTACACATCGAACAGGCAAGCCTCGCCAAGCAGGTTGCCGCCAGCCGACTTGATGCGCTGCATCATGGTCTCATTGGTGACTTCCTCGTTCACGATGAAAGCGATGTCAGTGCTGACCGCGGGGAACGTCGGAACGTCGACGTAGTCGCGCGCGGGGCGCGTGGACTTCTGAAGAGCCTCAAGATCGAGCTCGAATGCAACGACCGGGGCCTGAGCCTCGTATGCATCGACAGCAAGCGGGTGAAGCTCGCCCAGCCAGCCAAGCAGCGTGCCACCCGAGTAGACGAAAGCGGCGCGACCAGGCTGCAGGTGCGGAGCTTCTTCAGCCGTAGCGGCCTTGAAGCGAACTTTGGGAACAGCGAGCTCGCGCATCAGGTTCTCGACAACGCCCTTGCCATCGAAGAAATCGAACGGAACAACAGGGGCGTTCCAAGCGGCGTCATGCATGGAGCCGGCCAAAACGCCTGCCAAGCGCGACTTCTCCTTAGGCTTCTTCTTGCCTTCGTGAGCGAAGAAAACCTTGCCGGTTTCGTAAAGCTGGACGTTCTTCACGCCATGGCTTTGGTTGTAAGCGACACTGCGCAGCAGGCCGGGGATGATGCTTTGGCGCATCACCGATTGATCGGAGTTCATGGGGTTCAGAAGCTCAACCGGATCACCCAGACCCTCGGTGCTCATACGCAGCTTGGCGATTTCGTCCGGATCGGCGAACGAGTACGTCATGGTCTCGTTAAGGCCGCTGGCGCGCATGCTGTTGTTAACCAGGCGCATGAGCTTCTGCTCTTCGGTCAGGGCGCCAACGCGAGCAGGGCTTGCGGGAAGCGTCGACTCGACGCGGTCCATGCCCCAAAGGCGCAAAACTTCCTCGTAAAGATCGATCTCGCGCTCGAGGTCGGGACGGCACGTGGGCGGAACGACCTTCAGGACGTCGGCGTCCTGGGTGTCCTGAACGTCGCAGTCAAGGCGCTCGAGGATGTCGACGATGTCGGCGCGCGGCACGTCAAGGCCCATCATCGAACCGAAACGATTGACGCGGAAGTTGAGTTCGGGGGCAACCGTCTTAGTGGGATAAACGTCGACCAAGCCGGGGAAAACGACGCCGCCGGAAACCTCAGCCAAAAGGGCTGCGGCCATGTCGGCGATCTCGGCGATGGGGTTGTCGTCGACGCCGCGCTCGTAGCGCATGGACGACTCGCTGATCAGGCCCAGATTACGGCTGGTGCGGCTGGTGTGGCTGCTGCTGAAGGTTGCGGTCTCCAGCAGAACCGTGGTGGTGTCATCGGTGATCTCGGAATCGAGGCCGCCCATGACGCCGGCCAGCGCAACGGCGCGCTCGGGCGTGGAGATGACGGTCATATCGGAAGTAAGCTCGCGGTTCTCACCGTCAAGGGTGGTGAGCTTCTCGCCGTCTTCCGCGGCACGCACGATGATGTGCGCCTTGCCGTCGGCACTTTTCACGCGATCGAAATCGAACGCATGAAGCGGCTGACCGAACAGGAACAGGATGTAGTTGGTGACGTCGACGACGTTGTTGATGGAACGGGCGCCCGCTGCGGTCACGCGCTCGACCAGCCAGTCGGGCGACGGGCCGATCTTCACGTTCTTGATGACGCGAGCGGTGTAGCGGCGACAGCGATCCTCGTCGGCAATGGCGACGTCGGCAAGCTCGTCGACGGAAGACTCGGACGCGTCCTCTTCCAGCTCGTAGAGCGGGAACGTGACCGGCGTGCGGTACATCGCGCCAACCTCTCGAGCCATGCCCACCATCGACAGACAGTCGGGACGGTTCGGCGTGATCTCAAGATCGAGGACCGTATCGGAAAGCTTGGCATAATCGGCAAAGGGCATGCCCACCGGCGCATCCTCGGGGAGGATCATGATGCCCTCGTGGTCGCCGCCCAAGCCAAGCTCGCGCATCGAGCAGTTCATGCCGTTGCTGACGACGCCGCGCAGCTTCGACTTCTTGATCTTGACGTCGCCGGGAAGCTCGGCGCCGACAAGCGCCGTGACGATATGATCGCCCTCGTTGAAGTTCTGAGCGCCGCACACGATCTGAAGGGGCTCGGGGGCGCCGTCGGCACCGGTCTGCCCCACGTCGACCATGCACACCCACATATGGTCGGAATCGGGATGCGGGTTCTTGGAAACGATCTTGGCCGTGACCACGTGGTCGAACGCGGCGCCGGTTTTGTCGACACCTTCGACACCGGTGCCCGTAAGGTCAAGCCTGTCGCAGAAAGCCTGCGTGTCTGCGGGCACGTCAACGTACTCGCTGAGCCACTTAAGAGATACCTTCATTCAACACCCTCCTAGAACTGACGCAGGAAGCGCATGTCGCCCTGCAGCAGAAGACGCAGGTCGGGAACGTTGTACTTCAAGCACGCAACGCGCTCGACGCCTACGCCGAACGCAAAACCGGAATAAACTTCGGGGTCGATGCCGGACATCTCAAGGACGTTCGGGTCGACCATGCCGCAACCCAGGATCTCAAGCCAACCCGTGCCCTTGCACATGCGGCAACGCTCGCCGTCGTGAGTGTGACCCGTGCCGCCGCACACGCCGCAGCTGACGTCGGCTTCGGCGGAAGGCTCGGTGAACGGGAAGTAGTGAGCGCGGAAGCGCGTCTTGCGATCGGGGCCGAACATGGCCTTGCAGAAATGTTCAAGCGTGCCCTTAAGGTCGCCGAAGGTGATGCCCTTGTCGACAACCAAACCCTCGCACTGCGTGAACTGGGGCAGATGCGAAGGGTCGGCCACATCGCGGCGATACACCTTGCCGGGAGCAATGACGTAAATGGGAAGATCCTGGTCTTCCATGCAGTGGACCTGAACGCCGGAGGTCTGCGTGCGCAAAAGGACGTCGGACTCGCCGCGGACTGCAGCCTGGTCGCCCGATCGATCAAGCACGTAGAAGGTGTCCTGCATGCTGCGGCTGGGATGATCGGCCGGCGCATTCAGGGCCGTGAAGTTGTACCAGTCGGTCTCGACCTCGGGACCGGTGGCAACCGTGTAGCCAAGGCCTAGGAAGATGTCGCAGATCTCATCGGTGATGCGATTGATCAGATGACGCGTGCCGATCTGCTGAGAGCGGCCGGGCATCGTGATGTCGATTGCGGAAGCGTTGATGGAAGCTTCGAGCTCGGCTGCAGCGAGCTGGGCCTTGCGCTCTTCAAGCGCCGCCTCGACTGCGTTGCGAACCTCGTTCACGGTCTTGCCAACCGTAGCGCGCTCTTCCTTCGCGACGTTGCCCATGTTGCGCAAGTAGCCCGTAAGCGAGCCGGACTTGCCCACGACGGCCACGCGCACCTCGTCGAGCGCGGCAGTCGTCTGCGCCGCCTCGATCGCGGCAAGCGTCTCGACGCGCAGCTGGGCGAGCTCATCAGTAATTGCCATGCCTTTGCCTTTCCTTTCCGAAAAACGAAAAAGAGCCTTCTTCCGACTTGGGGGGAACGGCGTCTGTCGAACCCGGTCCAAGGACGAAAGAAAGCTCTCGCGGTACCACCTTGGTTGACGCGGCTAAGCCACGCCCTCTTGTTTGATCCGATAACGGGGAATCCGTCCCGCCCTATCTCGCCTTGCGCGCTTTGCCGCGCATTCGCTTTCAGGCAGGCTGCTCCGAAGGGGAACCACCGTGCTACCCGCTTGCCCCCTTCCAGCCATGGGGGGGCATCTCTTGGAACGGGCGCCTGCACGATGTCGTCTTCGTCGAGCGCATGTAGCCGTCAGTATAGCGCAATCGGCAAGGCACGGCGTCATCCGTGGGCATCTTCAAATTGATTTCGCGAAAGAAACCCCTCGTGCAACCCGCAAAGATTCCAAGCGGCTACACTTCTTCGAAGACTACCGAAACCGCGCCGGCAACCTGCATGCCCGCGCTGCAAAACCGGCGAAACACCGACGACGAAAGGAATCAAGATGGGCTTGGGTTCGTGGCCGATAACCGTTGCGCTTTGGGCGGGCGGCGCGCTCATCGTTTTCTTCACGCGCCAAGGGATATCGCGCGATGCACGCCTGACCATCGGCATTGCCGCTTGGTTCTTCCTGATGGGCGCCGCCGTTCTGGCGGACTCCCCCATCGCGCTTGCGTTCCTGATCTGCGTGCCCTTAGGCGCGGGCATGGTTTGGGCAGGCATCATGCCTTTGCTTGACGCCGCCAACTGCAACATCAAAATCGACGCAACCTACCGCGGTCACACCCCCGAAATCGAATCGCGCGAAACGGGGAGGCAGGTGCTCACGTTCTCGTACAACATCGAAGACGCGCGCCTGACCGGAACGAGCGTGGACACGTTCACCACAGGGCAGATCGAACGCCGCTTCACCGTTGGGAAGAAATACCCCATTTGGGTGAACAAGAACGACCTAACCATTTGCAAGGTCAACCGATTCGAGAACATCGCGCTGGTGCCGTTTGCGCTGATCGTTGGCGCGATCTTCATTGCCGTGCCTTTCATCAGGCTGCTGGGCGCCTAAATCACAACGGCAATCGCCAGAAGCGCTGCCGTAATCAGCATCGCCGCGATATCACCCGCCGAAAACGGATACTCCTTGAACCCGCTTTCCCGCGTGCGCAGGTTGAAGCCGCGAACCTCCGCGGCGATCGCCGCGGAATCGGTCTTGCGCACCGCGCTTACCAACAACGGAACGCAAAGGGGAATCATCAAGCGAGCCTTGTTCACGATGCCGCCCTGGTCAAACTCGACGCCACGCGCGGTTTGAGCCTCCATAACCCCCTGCATGTCGTTCAGGAAAACAGGGATGAAGTGAACCGTCGACGCGAACACGAACGCGTATCGATAGGGCACGTGGCACACCTTCACCAGCGCATTCGCCATATCTGTGAGCTTCGTGACATAGAACACCAAGAACAGCGGAACCGCACAGGCAACGAGGCGAACCACGATCAGCAACGCCGAGACCACGCTGCCCGTGCCGATATAACCCCAGGGAAGCGCGACCAAAACGTCGCCCAAAGGCGAGAACAGCAAGGCTATCAGCGCCAGCAAAAGAGAGAAAGCCGCAACGGCTTTTGCCAGCCCCAAAGTCTGCCGGGTCATCTTGCACCGAGCGGATAAAACCACGTCAAGAACCAGAACGCAGGCCAAAAGCACGAAGCTATCCGTCACGAAACACCCCGCAACGATGAGGAACGCCGAGGCAAGCTTCGCGATCGGGTTCATCCTATGCAGGAAACTGTCGCCGGGAACGAACTCCAAGAACCCCTTCATAGCGCACCTTCTTTCTTTGCGCACTGCACGGCAATCGCGTCGGTCATCTCGTCAAGCGTGTTCGCGCGCGCGATTTCGGAATCGGAGGCAACCACGCCCCGAGCTTCAAGCCTCAGGGAGACCTCGACGATCTGCGGGGGAAGCAGGTGCGCTCGACTCAAGGCCGCTTCGTTGCGAAAGACGTCGAACGTCGCGCCGTCGGCAACGACCTGGCCGGCCGTCATCACAATGGCGCGCTGTGCGTAATCGGCCACAACCTCCATGTCGTGGCACACCATGATGACGGTCGTCCCCTTCGCCGACAGGTCGCGCACGGCGTCCATCACCTTTCCGCACTCACGGAAATCAAGGCCCGTGGTGGGTTCGTCAAGAACGACAACAGGCGGTTCAAGCACGATGATCGAGGCAAGCGCCAAAAGCTGGCGCGTTCCTCTATTCAAAAGAAACGGCTCGGCGTCACCATCGAAAGCAAAGAGCTCGATCATCGCCTCGACCTTCTCCTTGGCCTGCTCGTCGAACCGTCCTTGCGCCTTGAAGCCGAATGCCAGCTCCTCCCGGACCGTCTTGCAACAGATCTGGCGATCGGGGTTTTGGAACAAAAAGCCGACACGCGCGGCCAACTCGCTTGTTTTCAAGCGGGAAGTGGGGACGTCGTCGATCAAAACCTCTCCGGACGTTGGCTTCAGCAGGCCGTTGATCAGGCGCATCGTAGTTGATTTACCGGCGCCGTTCGTTCCCATGAACGCAACGAACTCGCCATCCCTCACTTTGAAGCTGACATCGCGAAGAACCGGGGTTTGCGTGTCGTACGAAGCCGATACGTTGCGAAACTCGATCATGCGACCGCCCCCTTCGCGCTCAGCAGATCTGAGCAAACGCGCACTGCGCCGTCGACATCGCGCACAGCACTGCCGGTTGCCAGTCCCCGCTGCTTCAAACGATTGACCAAGCTTGTCGAACGCGGGCAGTTGACGCCAATCTCAAGCAGTTCGTCGGAATGTTCAAGCACTTCAGCGGGAGATCCTTGAAAGCGGATTCGACCGTCGTCGAGCACAAGAACGGTATCTGCGAAACGTGACAGCAGGGCGATCTTCTGTTCCACGACAACCACCGTCGTCCCCTGGTCGCGCGCATATGACTCCAATAACTCGAAAACCGCAAGCGACGACGCGGGGTCAAGCTCCGCCGTCGGCTCGTCCAATATAAGCACACGAGGCTTCAACGCGATCACCGAGGCCACGGCGACCTTCTGCTTCTGGCCTCCAGAAAGACCGGCGATGCTGCGGTAACGCAGGTCCTCGATTCCCATTGCGACCAAAGCGTCGTTCAGGCGCCCCTCGACCTGATCCTTCGGAACCGAGAAATTCTCAAGACCATACAGGATCTCGTCCTCGACCACCGATGTCACGATTTGGGAATCGACATCCTGGCAAACGCTACCGACCAAACGACTTACATCGGTCAGCGATGCCTCGCACGTATCGATGCCGTCGATCTTCACGCTTCCATAAAAATCGCCCGGATAGCAATGCGGGATGATGCCGTTAAGCGCATACGTGAGAGTGGACTTTCCCGATCCGGCAGCACCGGTGATGCCCACGAACGATCCATCGGGAATAACGAGGTTGATGTCCTTCAGCAGAAGATCCTCGCCCTCGCGATAGCGGAACGACAATTGAGATACTTCAATCATGATCGAACCTTTCAAGGGAAGCGGCGATCGGGCGAAGGAGAATTGATCGAAAACGATCAACCGGAAGGATCCGCCCAATCGCACACACGAGCGACGTTTCTAGCGCTTCAGCACGGCATGAAGAACCGGGACAAGGATGACCGCAAGCACAGAGTTCATCGCGGCAGTGCCCAAAACCATCGCCGCATACACGCCGAAAACCGCGAGCGGGGCAAGATGGCTGATGGCAACGCCCACGATCATCGCGAAGGTGTAGCCGGACACGACCGTCGTGACGAAAGTGATGACAATCGGGGCGATGACGTTTTGGAAGGCCTTGTTACCAGGCGCGACGTTGACAAGCGCCGCAACAAGCATGCCGCAAACCAACGCGCCCAGCGTCTCGGAGGCGATGTTGACAAGGGGCGTTGCGTTCAACATGGGAATCTGGCTGACCAAACCAACCAGCAAACCGATAATCGCCGATTGGTAGACCTTGGGCTTAGTGAGGATGATCGCCAAACAGTACATAGCGATCATGAAGTTGGGTTTCATTCCGCCGAAATTAAGGAAGCTTGAAACGGTCAGCTTCAAAACAGCGCCAGCCGCTATCAATACAGCGACAAGAATAAGATCGTGAACGGACAAGCCGTTGCTGCTTGCGGTTGCGTTGACGGTACGCTTCTGTGCGGTTGCTTGAGTTGCCATGATGATCGTTCCTTTCTTGGCGACCTGTTCGGTACGCCGACGGGCTCTTGCGAGCCATCCAATACTGCCGGCAGATCGAACAGGGCCGACGAACGAAATCAAAGCTTCGTCTTACCGCGCTTTCGCGACTTACTGCGCGTGACCCCGACAAACAAAAAAGCCTGTCCTTTCAAGCCCTTGCGGACTTCAAAGGACAGGCTGATAAACCTGCGGTGCCACCTTTGATTGGTTCTGGTCAGGAACCCTCTCACGAACATGCCAACACATGTCCTGCCTCTAACGCGGGCTCACGGTCCAGATACTCAGCCTTGCGGCCTTTCCCCTTTCCCTCGGCGAACCATTTGCCAACCAGCTACTGCAGGATTCACACCATCGCCCGCTCTCTGTGAGCGCCTCTGCTGACGTTACTTTCGCCTCAACGGTTTCAACTATTAAGTTGTGGCGCTAATTTAGCTTGCCGCAACTTTCCTGTCAAGAGTTTTGTTTCAGCAACATTTCGCGGGCATGAGCGATGGACGCATCGGTTGCATCACCCGAAAGCATGCGCGCGATCTCGGCCACGCGATCGTCGCCCGAAATGCTAGAGAGCACAGTGACGGGAGCGCCCTCGGAAGAAACGCTCTTCTTCACCACGTAATGAGAATCGCCGCGAACCGCCACCTGTGCGAGGTGCGTGACCACGATAACCTGATGCGTCTTAGCCAAGTCAGCAAGAACCTCGGCCAAAGCAACTGCGGTTGAACCCCCCACGCCGGCGTCGACTTCGTCGAATACCAGCGTATCGATGGCGTCGGTTTCGCCAAGGACAACCTTGATGGCAAGCATCACGCGGCTGACCTCGCCGCCGGAAGCAATACGCGCAAGAGGTCGCGCCTGCATGCCGCGACCGGGACGGTACATGAACTCGACAGCCGACGAGCCCGACTTCGTCCACTGAGAACGATCGAGCCGCTCGATGCGGCATTCGATTTCGGCACCCGACATCTCCATGCGTGCCATGTTCTTGGAAACCGCCTCCGAAAAGCGGGGCGCCGCTTGACCTCGAGCGGAATCGAGGGCATCGGCCGCTGCAGCCAGGCGTTCTTCGGCGGCATCAAGCGCAGCCGTTGCCGCACGCAAGCGGACATCGGCGTCGTCAACCAATGAGATTGCCTCTTTGGCCTGATCGCGCTTTTCGAAAACCTGATCCATCGTGGGACCGAAACTGCGCATAAGCCCCTGAAGGGCAGCGAACCTCTCTTGGCTTTCCGCAAGCATTTGCGGATCGAAGTCGATCTTGTCCTGATAGCCGCGCACTTCGGCAGCCACGTCCTCGACCACGTAGCCAACCTCGCGCAACGAGGAAGCAAGCTGGCCGAGCGTCGGGTCGACACCGGAAACCTGCTCAAGCTGATCGGCGGCGATGCTCAGGCGATCAAGAGCGCCCTCGTCACCCGCAAGAGAGTCGCGCACGACCGCAACCGCCGTTGCCAACGATTCGGCGTGCTCGGCAAGCTCGAGGCTTTGGCGAAGATCTTCGTATTCACCCGGAACTGGAGAAACCTCGTCGATGCGCGCCAATGTGAAGCGTGCTTCGTCAAGCTTTGCCGAACCTTCGGAGGCTGCGGTTTTGATTCGGTCGAGTTCGGCCGCGGCGCGAGAAGCCTCGTCGAACGCGGCACGGTAATCGCCAAGCACGTCGAGAACCTGCTGCCCCGCCCACGAATCAAGCATCCCGACATGGGCTGCGGGCTTCATAAGCTGCTGGTGCTCGAACTGACCGCACAAGTCTACGTGCGGAGCGACCTTTTGGGCAACCTCGCGCACGCTGGCCATGCGCCCGTTCAGCGACACGCGCGAGCGCCCGTCCGAGCCAACACGCCTGGTAACGACAAGCTCGCCGTCGTCCTCGAAGGGCTCGTCGGCCTCATCAGGCTGAATGTCGCCTACGTCATGCTGCTCCGATTCGCTAGGCGTAAAGAAAAAGCGACCCGAAACCTCAAGCCCTGAAGCCCCGTCGCGAACCATGTCGGCGCTTGACCGGGCACCCATGAGCAGCTTCATAGCAGAAAGAAGCGCGGTTTTACCCGCACCTGTTTCACCTGTGAGCACGGTAAGCCCACGAGATGGCAGCAAGGTTGCCTGCTCGATTAACGCAACGTTGCGAACTTGAATCTCGTCGATCATTCATCCTCCAAAGGGTTTCAGAGAACCGCTCCGAGTATAACAAAGCGGTCCCATCTGGCGCCCAACCGTCATCCAACGGGAATCCAACAAGCGCCCAACTGCGGCTCGCCGCAAAACCAGGTCACACACCGCGCCGCAAACGCACGGTCAAACAGGAAGCCAACACCGTTCGCGGCGTCCTACAATTCGTCGGTATCCAGCAAAATAGTGAAGGGGCCATCGTTTTGCAGGGAGACTTGCATATCGGCGCCGAACTCTCCCGTTTCAACACGTTCAACGTCTCGACGGGCGCGCTCGACGAAGCGCTCATACAAGGCGTTGGCGCTATCGGGCGAACCCGCCTTCGTGAACGAGGGACGATTGCCGCGACGGCAATCGGCATACAGGGTGAACTGCGAGACCACCAGAACCTCGCCAGCGGCATCGCCAAGCGAAAGATTGGTTTTCCCGTTCTCGTCAGCGAAAATGCGCATACGGAAGATCTTCGACCACAGCTTCTCGACCTGCTCTTCCGAATCGTTCTGACCCACGCCCAGTAAAATCAGGAAGCCTTTGCCGATAGAGCCGACTACGTTGCCCTCGATCTGAACCTGCGCCTGCGTCACTCGCTGGATCACTGCTTTCATCTGCTGTTGCTCCCTTAGCTTCTGCGGCTTGAACCATACGCCGCGTTTTTCCTATTGCCGAATGCGCTTCCCTTGCGTGCCTGCTTCTTCAAACCGGCCAGCGCATCTTCCTCGGACGTACCCTCGAACGACGCGCGCAGCTTGACCACTTGATCGCGGATCTGGGCAGCTTGTTCGAAGTCCATGTTCTTTGACGCCTCGGCCATCTCGTCCTCCATGCTGGAGATGATGCGAAGGACCTCTTCACGTGAAAGCTCGGCCAATTCCTGATTGACCTGCTCGGCCGTCTTGCCGGCGCTTCCCTCGGTAACGTATCCGATGATGTTGCTAATGGCCTTGCGGACGGTTTGCGGCTCGATACCGTGATCCTCGTTGTACTTCATCTGGATAGCACGGCGGCGACGCGTCTCGTCTATGGCCAAACGCATGGAATCGGTGATCTTGTCGGCGTACATCAATACCTGGCCCGACACGTTACGCGCCGCACGCCCAATGGTCTGAATAAGCGAGCGGTGGTTGCGCAGGAAGCCTTCCTTGTCGGCATCAAGAATGGCGACAAGCGACACCTCGGGCAGATCGAGGCCCTCGCGCAGCAGGTTGATGCCCACCAACGTGTCGAACTTGCCCATGCGCAAATCGCGCAGGATCTCGACACGGTCGAGCGTGGCGATGTCCGAATGCATGTATCGCGCGCGAACTCCCTGATCAAGCAGGTGATCTGTCAAATCCTCCGCCATCTTCTTGGTAAGCGTGGTGATAAGTGTGCGCTCGTCGCGCGAAGCGCGCAACTTTGCCTCGTCGATGATGTCGTCGATTTGCGAGGCGACGGGACGCACGATAATCTCGGGGTCAAGCAACCCGGTTGGGCGAATGATCTGCTCGACTTTCGCCTGGCTGACGCGTTCCTCATAATCGCCCGGGGTTGCCGACACATAAATGAACTGCGGCACACGCTGCTCGAGCTCGTCAAAACGCAGCGGACGGTTGTCCAGACAGCTGGGCAACCTGAAGCCATGCTCGGCCAGGGTGATCTTACGCGAACGGTCGCCTTCATGCATGCCGCGGATCTGCGGCACGGTGACATGACTCTCGTCGATAATGCACAGGAAGCCCTTCGGAAAATAATCGATGAGCGTGTACGGCGGCTCGCCCGGAGCGCGGCCGTCGATATGGCGCGAATAGTTCTCGATGCCGCTGCAGAAGCCCATGGTCTCGAGCATCTCAAGATCGTAGCTGGTGCGCATTTCAAGGCGCTCCGCTTCAAGAAGCTTACCTTCGGAGCGGAACTGCTCGAGGCGGCTTTGAAGCTCCTCGCGAATGCTTGCCATGGCGCGATCGAGCTTCGGACGCGCAGTGACATAATGGGAAGCCGGCCAGATGGGAAGCGCTTCGTACGTTTGAAGAACCTCGCCCGTAACGTTGTCGACTTCCGAGATGGACTCGATCTCGTCACCCCAGAACTCGATGCGGATGGGGTTGTCGGCATACGGAGGGAACACATCCAGGTTGTCGCCGCGCACGCGGAAGGTCCCGCGCGAAAGCTCATAATCGTTTCGGTCGTATTGAATGTCGATAAGATCATGGATGACATCATCGCGTTCGGCAGGCTTTTCCTTATCAAGAAAAACCGCCATGCCCGCATAATCCATTGGCGAGCCGATGCCGTAGATGCAGCTTACGGACGCAACCACGATGCAATCACGGCGCGAAAGCAAAGCAGACGTGGCCGCATGACGGAGTTTCTCGACTTCCTCATTGATCGATGCGTCCTTCTCGATAAACGTATCCGAAGCAGGGACGTATGCTTCGGGCTGATAGTAGTCGTAGTAAGAAACGAAGTAGACAACCGAGTTGTTGGGGAAGAACTCCTTCAGCTCGCCCGCCAGCTGAGCCGCAAGCGTCTTGTTGGGGGCAAGCACCAACGTGGGCTTCTGCGTGGCCTCGATGACTTTAGCCATAGTGAAGGTCTTGCCCGAGCCGGTAACGCCCAAAAGGGTTTGATAACGCATGCCGTCGTCAACGTTCTTGGCAAGCGCTTTGATGGCTTGGGGCTGATCGCCTGCAGGCTCGTACGGCGAGACAACCTTGAACGGCGTGTTGGCAAGCCTTACGTCAGGCAGCTTGCCTTCCATAGCGATACCTTCGAGATTCGAAAGATGAGCCATTGCGAATGCCCCTTAGAACACGATGGTGAAACAGAAAACGGCGCCGCGCCCGCACGGGCATGGCGCCGCGTCATAGCAACATGCTAGCGGTGTTAGAGTTGGATGCCCTCTTTTTCAGCATAGTCGTTCCACCAGCTGACAACCTTGTTATACAGCTCTTCCTTAGTGCCGTCATTGCTGAACACGACATCGGATTCTTCGATGCGCTCGGCGTCGGTAACCTGCTGGGCAATGCGACGGCGAACATCGTCCTCGGCCCAGCCTGCGGCAACAGCGCGCTGAAGGCGAACATCGAGCGGCGCCAGAATACCGATGACGATGTCGGCGGCATAGCCCATCGACGATGCGCGATTCTTGTACACCGAATACTCGACAACCACGGCCTTACAGCCCTTGCGCTTCAGCTCGTCCAGTCGCTCGACGAACAGTTCCTCGATGCGAGGCATGGTAATACGGTTGAGCTTACGCGTTTGAGCAGGGCTTTCGAACGCCTTGCGTGCAAGGGCCGGACGGCTGACCTCGCCGTACGGATCGAAGATGTCAGTTCCGAAAGCACCGAGCAGGTCGGTTTTCACCGTCTCCCACATAAGGACGTCGTGACCGATTTGATCGAGGTCGAGCCAGTCCAAACCCTGATCGACAAGGGCCTTGCGTGCGGTAGATTTTCCGGCACCCATCCCGCCGATGACGAAGATTGTGAGCATGGTGACCTCCTACATGTCGATCTGAAACAATAAGGATAAATAATAGGTATGTGCGGAGCCGTATATTTTATAATACACGAGCGTTTTTATAATACACGAGCGTTTCGCCGCTACCGCATTTAACTTGCGTCTTTTTCCGCGGCGTGATCAAACGCGTCGATTGGGGTCGGCGCAAAACAACGGCCTCTCGGAAAGCATTCGCCACGTCCACGGCCGATCGATAGCTTGATGGGGGAATCGTTCGATGAGTCGACCGAAAACACGCTACATCCCTTCGCTTGACGGACTGCGCGCATTTGCTGTTCTGGCCGTCATCGCCTATCACATGAACATGTCCTGGGCCCCCGGCGGCCTTCTTGGCGTGACCATGTTCTTCGTCCTTTCCGGCTACCTCATCACCGGACTTCTTATCGCCGAATTCGATTACTCGGGCACCATCGACCTTAAAGACTTTTGGATGAGGCGAATCCGCCGCATCATCCCCGCCGTCTTCTTTACCCTGCTCGGGGTTGCTTTCTTATGCGTTTTGTTCAACCACGCGCTGCTTACCAAGATGCGCCCGCAGATCCTGCCAACCGCCCTGTTCTTCAACAACTGGTTCCAGATCTTCGGCAACATCTCATACTTCCAAGCGCTTGGCGCCCCCTCTCCCATCACGCATTGCTGGTCGCTTTCCATTGAAGAGCAGTTCTATATCGTATGGCCCGTCTTCATGCTGCTGGCTCTGCGCGCTGGCATGCGCAAGGGGACGCTGCGCAAAGTCACCACGGCGCTGATCGTCATCTCGGCCGTCCTGATGACGATCCTGTTCGATCCGGCGGGCGACCCCAGCCGCGTTTACTACGGCACCGACACACGTGCGTTCTCGCTGTTGATTGGCGCGTTGCTTGCCATGATCTGGCCCTCGACAAAGCTTTCCGATATCAGCGGTCGCGACCTTTCAGGCGCAGAACGCATCGCCTTTGACGGCGTGGGCGTTGCAGCGCTTATCGGGTTGGTGCTGATGATAGGCCTTACCAACGGATACTCGCCTTTCATTTACTATGGCGGACTGGTGCTTTGCTCGCTGTTAACCGCGCTCGCCATTGCCGTGATGGTTCATCCTGTCAGCATTATCGGGAAGATCTTCTCGTGGCAGCCGCTGGTGACCATCGGCAAACTCAGCTACTCCATCTATCTGTGGCACTACCCTATCCTGCTTCTTACCACCCCGGGCAACCTTCAAGATGGCCTGCCTTGGTATCTTAGGATTTTGCAGCTTGCCCTGATCATCGGCGTGTCGTGGCTTTCCTACACCTTCGTCGAGAACCCCATCAGGCACGGCGCCATCGGCAATTTCGTGCGCAACCTGCGCGAAGGCGCGTTCACCTTGCGCGAATGGGTTCAAAGCCATCTGATTCCCATAGCCGTTTGCGCACTGGTTGTTTTAGTGACCGTTATCGGCTGCATCTTCGTTCCCGACACCAGTGCCCTTGAAGGCGGCGATCTTCTGAAAAGCGAAGAAGCCCAAACCAATGCGCCCGAAAACAACGAGACCGAGCCTGCTGCCCCGGCACCCGACCCCTACGACATCGTCATGATCGGCGACTCGGTATCGGTGCGCGCTATCCCCGATTTCAGCCAAGCATTCCCACATGGCCTCATTGATGCGCAGGTAAACCGCCAGCTTTGGGATGCGCCGGGCATTTTGCAGCACTATCTGGACATGGGAATGGTTGGTGACGTAGTCGTATTCGCACTGGGAACCAACAGCGTGGTCACCGACGACCAGATCGATGACGTGATGAGAGTGGTCGGACCCGAAAGGGATGTATGGTTCGTGACCACGCGCTCGACCACCGACTGGCAAGACGAGTCGAATGCCGCGCTGTGGAATGCGGCCGCCCGTTACAGCAACGTCCAGATCATCGACTGGTTTGGATTCAGCGCCAACCGCGAAGACCTTTTCGACGGCGATGGCACGCATCTTACCGAAGAGGGCGCCGGCATCTACACCGCACTGGTCAAGAGTGCAGTAGAAGCGTACCTGCCCGAGCACCCCGAAGACGAAGCCGCTGCCGAAGAACCTACGGAAGGCGACGAGGCCACTAGTGATGAGGCGGCGTAGAATCACAGTCTTGCCTGCCGCCTCGACAACCGAATACCAATGATTCAGAGGGGCGATTCGCCCCTCTTTCCATGCCGTGACCTAGAGGCATAGACGATATGAGCAGGACACAATAAATTGAGAGCCCCTGCTGCATGACTTTCCGCGGATTAGGCCGACAATGGAAGGTGTCTAATCAACCGTGGCGGCCACGCCACACTCATGGAAAGGGCTCTCGCGATGAATGTTACCACTTTCGTAGGCCTGGACGTGCACGCGCGCTCGATCAAGGCGGTCGCGCTCGACGCCATGACCGGAGAGGTCAGATCCGCGACCTTCGGCTACGACGCCTGCGCCGTGGCCGAATGGACCCGATCTGTCGACCCCGCGGCCAGATGCGTCTACGAGTCGGGCGTGACCGGCTTCGACCTGCAGAAGAAGCTCGCCGCGCTGGGCGTCGACTGCGTCATCGGCGCCGTCTCCAAGATGATAAAGCCCGCCGCCGACAGGCGCAGGAAGAACGACCGCAACGACGCCGAGTTCCTGGCCAGGATGCTCTCGGTGGGCAACGTCGTGGAGGTGTGGGTGCCCGACGACGAGTGCGAGGCCGCCCGCGACCTGGTGCGCGCCCTGGACGACGCCCGGGAGGACCTGAAGCGCCAAAAGCAGAGGCTCTCCAAGTTCCTGCTGCGCCACGGGCTGGTCTTCGACGAGAGGACGCCGTCCGGTCGGCGCAAGGGCAACTGGACCGGCGCCCACTGGTCCTGGACAAAGTCGATTTCCTTTGGGGAGAAGGCGGACAATGACGCGTTCGCCTTCTACGTCGACGCGGTGAGGCAGGCCGAGGAGGACAAGAGGCGCTTGGAGAAGCTGGTGGCCGACGAGGCGTCCAAGCCCAGGTGGAAGAAGAGGGTCGACTCCCTGCGCTGCCTGAAGGGCGTCGACGTCATGACCGCGGCCGACATCGTCTTCGAGGCAGGCGAGTTCGCGAGGTTCCGGAACGCGAGGTCGTTCGCCGCGTGGCTCGGGCTCGTCCCCTCCGAGCACTCCAGCGGGGAGAAGGTCGCCCAGGGCGGCATCACCAAGGCCGGCAACAAGCATCTGAGGAAGGTGATGGTGGAGGCGGCGTGGCACTACCTGTCCGCCTCGCCCCATTCGAAGGGCCTGGCATCGGGCCAGGCTCCCGACCCGGCTGCCAGGCGGCATGCGTCGAAAGGGGTGCGGCGGCTCGTCGAGAGGCGCGCCGCCCTGCTGGAGCGCGGGGTCCACAAGAACAAGGCGAACGTCGCCACCGCGCGCGAGCTGGCGTGCTGGTGCTGGGCCGTGGGCCTGATGGCGGAGGGGGCGCGATAGGACGCGGAGGACCCGGCGAAGACATATAGCGCCGTCTTCTCGCGCCGCGGTTCGATCCGAGGCCGTTGGGGCGAATCCCAGTCTCCTTTTTTGCGAGCGCCGAAGGCGCCATCCGCGTCAACAGACTGTCGAATCGACGAGGTAGCCTCAGCCGTAGCAACGGATTGCCCAGCGAATGGTCGCCACGGGCGGATATTAAACTGCAAAGACGAGCGTCGGAAAGACACGCCGAAGTCGCCGCAGCGCGAGTGGATATAGAGAAAAGGGCCTGACTCCAGCGAAAAAGCTGGAGCCAGGCCCGATTTTGCCTCTTGACAATGTCCTGCTCATATTAAAGAAAGGGCGGGAAAGCGTTAAGCTTTCCCGCCCTTAGCGGTTTCGGTGCTAGCAGAAACTACTCAGCAGCAGCCTCGGTAGCCTCAGCCTCGGGAGCCTCGGTCTCCTTCTTGCCGTCCTCGGCAATGTTCTCGACCGCGATCTCGATGCCCAGGTCGGCAGCGGCAGCCTTCATGGACAGGCTGATGCGACGACGCTCGGGGTTGACGTCCATAACCTTGACCTTGACGACGTCGCCAACCTTCACGACCTGTGCAGGGGTGTCGATGTGACGCGGAGCCATCTCGGAGATGTGGACAAGACCCTCGGTGTTCTCGCCCAGAGCGACGAATGCGCCGAACGGAACGACCTTGGTGACGGTACCGTCAACGATGGTGCCAACGGGGTAGTTCTCGACGAGCTTGACCCAGGGATCAGGCGTGGTCTGCTTGAGACCCAGCGAAATGCGCTCGCGCTGAAGGTCGACATCCAGAACCTCGACCTCGACCTCTTGGCCAACCTTGACGACCTCGGAGGGATGGTTGACATGGTTCCAAGAAAGCTCGGAGATGTGAACCAGACCGTCGATGCCGCCCAGGTCGACGAATGCACCAAAGTCGACGATGGAGGAAACGGTGCCCTTGAGGCGCATGCCCTTGGAGAGCTTGGCCAGGATCTCGACGCGCTCGTTCTTGCGGCCCTCTTCGAGGATGACGCGGCGGGAAAGAACAACGTTGTTGCGGTTGCGATCCATCTCGATGATGCGTGCCTCGAGCTCGGTGCCCAGGTAAGCATCCAGATCCTTCACGCGGCGAAGGTCAACCAGGGAAGCAGGCAGGAAGCCACGCAGGCCGATGTCGAGGATGAGACCACCCTTGACGACCTCGATAACCTCGCCAGTGACGGGCTCGCCGGCCTTGAACTTCTCCTCGACGGAGATCCAAGCACGCTCGTACTCGGCACGCTTCTTGGAGAGGATGAGACGACCGTCCTTGTCTTCCTTCTGAAGAACCAGAGCCTCGATCTTGTCGCCAACGGTGACCAGGTCGGCAGGATCGGCGTCCTTGCGGATGGAGAGCTCGCGAACGGGGATAACGCCCTCGCTCTTGAATCCGATGTCCACCAGGACCTCGTCGCGCTCGATCTTGACGACAGTGCCGTCAACCAGATCGCCTTCGTCGAACTCGGTGAGGGTGCCATCGATCATCTGGTTCATCTGCTCATCGGAGATGTCGGAGAAATCGATGACGGACGGGTTTTTGATTTCGGTCAAAACGGACCCCTTTCAATTCTCGGGGACCCTTCGCCATGAATGATTGCTGACATTTACCATGTTCGGGTGACGCGAAGCCCAGCTGATGCCGAACCCCTCGTTGTGCAACAAACATGTCTCGGGGGCCAATACTGTTGCTTGCAAGTCCGTCTTACAAGCCGCATTAGTATATCATGCCGCAAGCCCCCGTGCGATGCGTTTCAATGACGTCGACAATTCACCACGAGTCGCTCAAATGATTTTGCAGTCAGCTTACCGTATGGTGCATTCGCGCAGGTCAACAACGCGCGTTGCGATCTTCTTCGTCAGGGCGGGCGAATGGGACACGAACACCAAGCCCATGTTTTGGCGTTCGCATTCCTCAAGCAGGAAACTCCAGATCTGAGCTTGCGTCACGGCATCGAGCATGGTCGGGATCTCGTCGGCAATCAGGTAGCGCGGAGAAGCGCCCAATGCGCGGGCGATGCAGAAGCGCTGAAGCTCACCGCCGGAAAGCTCGTGCGGGAAACGCGTGAGCCACTCGTCGCGAATGCCGAGGCCGCGCACGATGCGCCCGGGGACGTCCCCTGCCTCGGCGAGGGTCTTCGCCATGCGCAGACGCGGATCGACCGCGGTGTCGGGGTGCTGGATGATAAGCTGAACAGGGCTCGGGCCGTTGTTGGGCAACGGTTCGCCGTCGATCAGAACCGAACCCGACCACGGGCGCTCGTATCCGGCCAACACGCGACAGAGCGAGGTTTTGCCGAAGCCGGACGGGGCGCTCAGGGCAACGCGCTCACCAGGGGCGATGGATAGATTGAAGCCTTCGTACAGAGTTCGCTTGCCGTAACCGAACGTGACGTCGCGCGCCTCTAGCATGCCGAACCCCCTTCTTCTTTAATAAATCGGCCGTCCTCAGGCACTTCCAAGGAAGCGCCATCGGGGGCTGAGCCTTGGCCGCTTTCGGGCTCACTCGAGGCGCCGAGATCGGCAAGCGCCTGCCACAGCTCGCGGGAGAACGGATGGATCAGCCCGTCAGGCGTGCTGGCGGCGAAGTTCTCGACAGAGGTCTCCTCGACCACGGTGCCATCCTTGAACACCGCGATGCGATCGGCCACACGAAGGGCGAGCTCGATATCGTGCGTGATAAGCAGCACGCCGTTGTCTTGGTTGGCGAACGCGCGAAAGTCATCCATGGCGCGCACGGCAAGCTCTAGGTCCAAACCAGGCGTCGGCTCATCAGCCACGATGACGCGTGGGTCGTCCATAAGCGCCGTACACAAAAGCACGCGCCTGGCCATGCCGCCCGAAAGCTCATGCGGATACATGTCGGCAACCTGTGGGTCAAGCCCATAACGTGCGAACAGCTCCTCGCGTTTCGCACGACGCGACTCGCGGTCGGAGGCAGAAGCGCCGAAGCCTTCCACCTGCTTGCCCACGCGAATCAGCGGGTCAAGAGCGCGCACGCTTTGCGGCACCATCGAGATGCCATGGCCGCGCAACGCGGCAAGACCGGTCGCATCCTGAAGTTCGCCGTCATACCAAATCTTGCCCTTAACCTGAGCATTCGGCTCGAAAATGCCCATGACCGCGTCGGCAAGGAGCGTCTTGCCCGAACCCGACGCGCCCACAATCGCGATTATCTCGCCTGCATGGACGGAAAGGCTCAAGCCATGCAGCGCCTCCACGCGCTTCTTCTTCGCGCGGAAAAAGCTCTGCCGCTCGTCGTACATGCTGAACGCAACGGTGAGATCCTCGACCTGAAGCAGGTGGTGGCCGTGCTCGTGATGAGAAGCGGGCGCATGCGCGTGATGATGGTGGCGCTCGGCATTAGCATGGGTCTCGTTATGCGAAGAAGCTTGTTCGCGAGCCACTTCAACAGCGCTGCCCGAAAGCTTGGCGCCGGAATTACCGTTCTCCATGGTTACCTACCTTTGCGCCGTATGCGGATCGATGAGCTTGCGAAGTCCCGAACCAGCGAAATCGAACAGCAGAACGCATGCCACCAAGGCAAGGCCCGGGAACACGGCCAACCACCATGCGCCAATGGACAGGTAACCCATCGACTCGCTTAGGATGATGCCGATTGCCGGCATATCGGGCGAAAGGCCGAAGCCCAGGAACGTCACCGCGGCCTCGTGCAGGATGGCGTGCGGGAACAGCAGCACCAATCCAACGATGAACTGCGGGAACAGCGCGGGCAGCATATGTGTGAGCGCGATTTTCAAACGGCTTTGCCCAAGCTTGCGCGCAACCGCCACATACGGTGCCTCGCGGCACTGAAGGATCTCGGCGCGCAGCACGCGCGTAAGGCTTGGCCAGTGAGTGAGCGCGACGCCGATGGCCACGCCCCAGAAACCCTTGCCAAGGGCGAAGGAGATCAGGGTAAGCAGCACGATATGCGGCACACCCAAAACCAGATCGACCAGCCAGGTGACCACCGCGTCGGCTTTCTTGCCGCCAAGAGCCGCGATCGAAGCCAAGATCAAGGCGAAGAAAGCGGAAGCGGTTGCCGCAACCAAGCCCAGCAGCACGCTGGTAGAAAGACCTGTCAAGGTTCGCGCCAGCATGTCACGACCCATCCAGTCGGTGCCGAACAGGTGAGCCAGGCACGGAGCCATGTTCTTAGAAGCGAAATTCGTGCGAACCGCTTCGTCACTCAGCAGCAAGCCGGCAACGACCACAACGGCCAAGGCAAGCGCAGAGCCAACACAAACCCCAAGGGTGACCTTTCGGTTGGAAACGCGCGACAAAGGCTCATGTAAAAGCACAGGTTCCAAATCTTTATGCGACGGGGAGACCGACGCCGACACGGGAGCCGCAGCCTGCGAGGCAGACTCGTTCGAAGCACCGATCGTGCAAGGTTCAAGATTTGTCATTAGGCAACCGCCTTCCCTTGCGCGGTTTTAGTCTTCATGCGCGGATCGATCACGCCGTAAAGCACGTTGGCAATGGTGTTGCCGCCAAAAACGAACAGCGCCGAAACCAAGGCAATGCCCGCAAGAAGCGCGACATCGCTGCCGACGCCCGCGGTAACGGCGGCCTGACCCAAGCCCGGATACGAGAAAACCTGCTCGACCAGCACCGAACCGCCGAAGATCTCGGAAATCGAAGCGAACTGCAAGGTAAGCGCCGGCAGCGCGACGTTCCTCAGAACGTGATGCCTCATGATGGAACCCGTGCTTTCGCCCCTGACACGGGCGAAACGCACGTACTCGCTTTCCATAACGTCGACCACTTTCTCGCGCGTATGAAGCGCGATGTTCGCAACACCCACCAGCGAAAGCGTGATGGCGGGAAGCGCCAAGTGCGACAACGTGTCGGCGAAGGAAACCTCACCCGAGACGCCCACGGGAACCGACAGGCCCAACGGGAACCAGCCGAGCTGCACCGCGAAAACGGTTAGCAAGATAAGGCCGATCCAGAACGACGGCGTTGCAGCCAGAACATAGCAGTAAACGCGAACGAACTTGTCGATGAAGCTACCGCGGAACACGCCGGCGGCAATGCCCAGCACGAAACCAAGAACGCCGCTGACCACCCAGGCAACCGTCATCAGCATGAGCGAATTGCCGGCACGGTACGCAATAACCTGCGACACCGGCGCGTTGAATCGAAGTGAGGTGCCCATGTCGCCGTGAAGCAGACCGGCCATCCAGCTTGCATAGCGCTCGAGCATCGGCGTGTCTGCGCCCCAATGCTCGGCAAACACGGCGCGCTTCGCCTCGCTCATATTCACATAGGCGGCCTGGCCCAGATTCGCCTGAATAGGATCGATGGGCGACAAGCTGACCAGCGCGAACACCACGAAGCTGACCGCGAACATCAGCAGCACGAAACGCAGTATGTTTTTGAAAATGAAATCAACCATTGGCAAAAGATATCCTTAAAGCCCCGCCCGCCTACATGAAACCGGCGAACGGGGCCTCTACCCAATCAGACGAACATGGACGCAGCGTCCTTCACGCTCTTCACGCGGCGGCGTTCCCTACGCCCATTCCCACTGATCGACATTGTTGACCAAGCTCCAGCCATGACCGTGTGGATGCATCTTCTGCTCGGCAATGACCAGGTTCTGCTTGGTAAAGTACAGATGATCGACATTCGCGAACCAAACCCAAGTCGCACCACCCTGCGGGCCGACGCCCTCGCTGCCGTCCCACTGAGCCAGCTTCCACTCTTCATAAGAGTCCTCGACGTTAGCATAGGACAGAGCAGCGTCGATGTGCTTGTCGACGGTTTCGTTCTTGTAGGAAGCGAAGTTACCCGTGCCCTTGGAGTAGTACAAGTTGTACATCTCGATGGGCGAGTTGCTTCCCCAGCCCCAGGTAACCAGATCGTTGAAACCGTGCTGGTAGATCTCGTCCCAGCCCGCGCCGTTCAGGTTGACCTCCAGGCCGATGCCCTTCATCTGATCGGCGAACTCGTTGGCGATAGCCTGGCGAACGGTGTCACTCGCCGGGTAGTACAGCTCGACACTTGCACGCACGCCGTCCTTAACGCGGATGCCGTCGGAAGCAACAGCCCAGCCCGCCTCGTCCAGAATGCTCTTCGCCTTGTCGACGTCGGTTGCGACGTGCATGGCGTCACTTGCCCAAGGCATGCCGTCGCACACGTTATAAGCAGGTTCGCCGTAACCGGAAAGGACGTGATCGATCATCAGCTGGCGATCGATTGCGTAGTTGATGGCGCGGCGAACGGCGATGTCAGAGGTGACATTGTTACCCGTTTCGTAATCGGCGCCGTTGGAACGAGTCTTCGGCGAATTCGCGGGCACCGTGGGGAGCGCGATGCCACGCGAGTCGACCGATGCGCAGTTCAACAGGTCGTAGCCCTTCGGCTGATTGGCTGCGAACGTGGCAGTGGTGTATGCAACGTCCGCTTCCGAAGCCTTAGCCGAAGCAAGGGAGGCATCTTCATCCTTGAAAACCACGACTACGCGCTGCATCTTGGGAGCCTCGCCGTAGTAGTCGGGGTTTGCCGCAAGGATGACCTGCTGACCTTTGACCCAGCGCTCAAGCATGTAACGGCCGCTGCCAATGGGCTTTTCGCCATAGGAGTCACTGTATGCATGCTCGGGCACGATGCCGATGACGGCCAGGGTGTAAAGGAATGCGTTGAACGGCTTGTTCAGTTCGACCTCAACCGTGAAGTCATCGGTTGCGCGAACCTCTTTAACCATAGAGAGATCGCACTCCGAGGTCTCAGAGTCCAGAATGCCGTTAAGAGTGAAGGCGACGTCTTTGGCGGTAAGGGCCTCGCCGTCGGTGAACTTGGCATCGTCGCGAATGGCAAACGTCCAGACCAGGCCATCCTCAGAGCACTTGTAGTCGGTGGCAAGGTCGTTCTTGAAGCCCATGTCAACCGTCGTGGTCAGAAGAGTGGACTGGATAAGGGGCTCGTGCACGTGCTCGCCACAACCCCAAGAAACAAAGGGATTGAAGCCGGCTGAGGGCTCTGAAGAAGCAGGCATGGTCACAATGACCTGCGATTTAGCATCTCCCTTGGAAGAGCTGCCAGCGGCCGAAGAAGCCGCGCCCTTGTCCTTTGCCTGGCAACCTGCCAAAGCCCCGGCGAACGGCAGCATCATCGCACCCGCGCCAAGCGCTTTCGCGAACGTACGGCGAGTGAGGTTGGTCTGTTCTGTCATTGCGATCGTCCTTTCGTCGCTCGATAATCGCATTGAGGTGCCAACTTGGCGTTGGCTCCCCTAGTATTCGCAGGGAGGGTGAAGTCTGATTGGGCTTTGGCGGCCGCACGCACTTCATTGCGATTCCGTTTCAGTATTACGATTTATCACTTTGTAACACTTCTTTCACACGTTTTGCAATACTCGTGTGAAACTCGTCCGGCAAACGGTCGATCACGACAAGAAAAAGCACGGCAGCCGATGACTGCCGTGCTTGAAATCAATAGATTCCTGAAAGACGCTCTGCGCCAATCACCTGATGGCTACAAACTAAACCGCGTCGCCGCCGCGCTCGCCGGTTCTCACGCGAACAACCTCGTCAACAGGGAAAACGAAGATCTTTCCGTCGCCGACCTCACCCGTGCGGGCAACCGACGTGATCACATCCACGATGGGATCGACCTCTTCGTCCGTAACGACGATCTCGAACTTCACCTTCGGAACCATGTTCAGCAGAACCTCGGTGCCGCGGTAGTACTCCTTCCAGCCATGCTGGCTGCCACAACCCTGGACCTGAGAGATCGTCATGCCGCTGACCTTTGCCGCGAACAGAGCTTCCTTCACTGCCTCAAGCTTCTCGGGGCGAACGATTGCCGTGATTTTCTTCATGATACGTATCCTTTCCGCAATCGCTTAGTCCAAGCCAATGTATGCCGGGTAAGCAGATTCGCCGTGTGCTGCAACATCCAGGCCCTGAGCTTCTTCTTCCTCGCTCACTCGCAGGTCGCCCTTGAAGCATGCCTTGATGATAAGGGCAAGGACAACGTCGCACACTGCCACGAACGCGATGGTGATCAGGATGCCTGCGATCTGGCTGCCCAGCAGCGAGAAGTCACCGGTGTAGAACAGACCGCCGAAGTCGGTCCAAGACAGCTCGGGTACGCAGAACAGGCCGGTGAAGATGCCGCCCACGATACCACCGACGCAGTGGCAACCGAATGCATCAAGCGCGTCGTCATAGCCGAACTTGGCCTTGCAAACCGAAATGGCGAAGTAGCAGATCGGGGAGACGCACAGACCCATGACGATTGCCGCCCAGGGCTCGACGAAGCCAGCTGCAGGGGTGATGACAACCAGGCCGGCAACAAGACCAGTAGCTGCGCCAACCAGCGTGGGCTTGCCAACCTTCACACGCTCGACGATCATCCATGAAACCAACGCGGCGCCCGATGCGACGACAGTGTTGATGACGGCCAAGCCTGCAACGCCATCGGCAGCGAGCTGAGAACCGCCGTTAAAGCCGAACCAACCGAGCCACAGAAGGGTTGCGCCCAAAGCAACGAACGGGACGTTGTGCGGACGGTAGCTCATCATGCCGAAACCCTTGCGCTTGCCGAGCATCAGGCAAAGCACCAAGCCGGTAAGGCCCGAGCTGATGTGGACAACGTCGCCACCAGCGAAGTCGAGCGCGCCAATGGTGTCGCCGATCAAACTGCCGTCGCCGCCCCATACCATGTGGGCAAGCGGCGGGTAAACCAAGATAGTCCAAGCAGCCGCAAACGCGCACACCGCGCCGAACTTCATTCGACCGGCAAGTGAGCCGGTGATGATGGCGGTGGTGATCATGCAGAACGCCATCTGGAACACGAAGTTGATGATATCGGGGTAAACCGCATCCTCGGGAACGTCGGTCGCTGCGGCGATCATATCGCTTGTCCCGCCCAAGAAACCAAGCTGGTCAAAACCACCGAAGAACGGGATGGAGCCATCCCCGCCGTATGCGAACGACCATCCGCAAACCGTCCAAGTAATGGAAACAATGCCGATGACCGCGAACGACATGATCATCGTGTTGACCACGTTCTTACGCCGTGAAAGGCCTCCGTAGAAAAATGCCAAGCCAGGCGTCATAAGCAAAACAAGCATCGCGCAAACGATCATGAATGCTGTTGAACCAGTGTCGTACATGCCCTTTCCTTCTTTCTTCCAATCGGGAAGGCGGTGGGATCGGTGCGATTCTCTCCCGATCGCTTCGATCCATCCGTCTTCGGTGTCCCTTGCTACGATTTGGATTCTCGGGAGGGCGTGTTACAACGTCGTTACTTCACGATTAACGTTCCTTTAATGAGTGGTGTATTGCCTGATCAAATGCCGATTTTGGTAATTTTTCAGTGATTACACGCTTGTTTCGAATCGTTTCGGAAACTGTTTCGCGGTTACGGGAATGTTTCGCGCGCGCCGAAGTATAGCCATTGCGAAGCCTGCACGCGCCGAAGCAAGTCCGCCGCAAAGCCCGCACGCGTCGTCACGAACGGCAAATGCGCAAAAAATGCGCCCCGAAGGGCGCATTGAGATAGCGTTTTCCGAAAGGGATTATTTGGAAAGGGAGTCCTGAGCCAAGCGCTTCAAAACGCTGTCGGCGATTCCCTCGGCATCAAGGCCAAGCGAATGGAGAAGCTGAGCCTGAGTGCCATGCGTGACGAATTGGTCGCCCACACCCAGAACCAATGCCGGGGTAAGGCTACCCATGCCGCGCATGACCTCCATGACGCCCTCGCCCGCACCACCAGCGATAACGCCGTCTTCAACGGTAACGACAAGCTTGGTTGCCGCCGCATGCTTGATGGCATCGTGATCGAGGGGCTTCACCCAGCGCATGTCGACGACACGCGCGTCGATGCCCTGCTCTTCAAGCAGCTCGGCCGCGCCCAGCGACTCGCGCACCATATCGCCCCAAGCAAGAATGCACACATCCTCGCCCTCGCGGCGAATATCGCCCTTGCCATACGGAATCTCGCGAGGCGTTTCGGGGACCTGAACGCCTTCGGCTTGACCGCGCGGGTAACGAACGGCAACGGGACCCTCCAGTAAAAGTGCCGTATGAAGAGCATTCACCAACTCGGCCTCGTTAGAGGGAGCGATAACGCGCATATGCGGAACCATGCGCATGTAAGCGATGTCGAACATGCCGTTATGAGTAGAGCCGTCGGCGCCGACGACACCCGCCCTGTCGATGGCGAACACGACATCGAGCTCGGGCAGAGCGACGTTGATCAGAATCTGGTCGAACGCACGCTGCAAGAACGTCGAGTAAACGGCAACGACCGGCTTGTTTCCGCCAATGGCAAGGCCTGCCGCCATGGCCACGGCGTTCTCTTCGGCGATTCCCACATCGATGAAGCGATCGGGGATGGCTTCTGCGAATGCATCAAGGCCAGTACCGCCGCGCATGGCAGCTGTGATGGCCACAACGCGCTCGTCCGCCTTGCCCTCGGCAACCAGAGCCTTTCCGAACACGCTCGTGTAGGAGGGCGCAGCTGCGGGCTTCTTGATGCTTTCGCCCGTGGCGATGTCGAACGCGCCGATGCCGTGGAAACGCTCGGGGTCGTCTTCGGCAGGCTTGTAGCCAGCGCCTTTCTTGGTGACAGCATGGATAAGCACGGGGCCGTCTGCAGCAAGCGCCGTGGAAAGAAGCTCCTTAAGGGCACCGATGTCGTGGCCGTCAACAGGCGGCGTGCACAGAATACCCAGCTGCTCGAACATCATGGACGACTGAGGCAGCACGAACTGCTTCATAGATTCCTTCACGTTGCGCCCGAACGAGACCATGGCATTAGCCAGCGCGCCCGCGTTCTCAAGTTGAGCCTGAGCGTTATCGCGCGCCTGGCGGTATTTCGTGGTGGTGCGGATTGCGCCAAGATGCTTCATCAAGCCGCCGACGTTCTTCGAGATGGACATCTCGTTGTCGTTCAGGATAATGACCAGCGGCAACTGCAGCTGACCGATAAGGTTCAGGGCCTCGAATGCCATGCCGCCCGAAAGCGAAGCGTCGCCGATAAGGGCAACGACTTTCTCGTCGCCACCCTGCAGCTTGCGCGCCTGAGCCAAGCCCAGCGCGATGGAAATGGAATCGGAAGCATGCCCAGAAGGATGAACGTCATGCGGGCTTTCCTTGGGGCGCGGGAACCCGGAGATTCCTCCGAACTGGCGAAGGGTCGGGAACTCGGCCAAACGGCCCGTGACCAGCTTATGCGCATACGCTTGATGTCCGACGTCGAAGATGAACTTGTCATGCGGGCTGTTGATGAGCGAATGAACGGCAAGGATGATCTCGACGGCTCCCAAAGACGAAGCGACGTGACCGCCCGTCTTGGAAGTTACCTTGATTATCTCCTCACGGATTTCAAGCGCAAGGATCTGAAGTTCGTCATCGCTCAGGATCTTCAAGTCCTCTGGCGAAGATACGCAATCGAGGATTCGGTTAGCCATAACGGCTCCTTACGCGATTCCCTGACCGGCAACTGCTGCGGCTTCGCCCAAAGCGGCAGCACGCGCATTGCCGGGCGCTTCGGCAGAAGCGCCTGCGGCATTAGCGTTGTCGTCAGGATTTTCCAAAGCAGACCCGTCTTCCGCATCTGCATCGGCGTCGATATCGGCCTCAAGCAGATCGCTGGCGCGAAGACCGAGGGTAACCGCCTCTTCGTACAGGGCGAGGGCGTCGTCAAGCGAGAGAGCATCGTTGCTCACTTCGTCGACGATCTCGCTCAAGCGCGTCTTCACGCCAGCGAATGTGTCAAGGTCGTGGGAAGCCATGATTAGTCTTCCTTGGGCTCGGAACCCTCAAGGATTTCGTCGCCAGCGGCTTCCGAGGAAGCATCGACGACCTGGACGCTGTCGCTCGGCTCTTCCAGAGCCGGCTCGGCGTCTTCGGCGTCGATGCCTGCGGCAATGCGGCCAAGAACGCCGTTCACAAAGCGAGAAGAATCGTCCTCGCCGCCGTATGCCTTTGCAAGCTCAACGGCCTCGTTGATGGTGACGGAAACGGGAACCTCGTCGACGTAGATCATCTCGTAGACGGCAAGGCGAAGGATAGCGCGATCGACAACCGGCATGCGGTCGAGGGCCCAATTTTCGGAAGTAGACGAGAGGCGCTCGTCGATTTCTGCGCGATGAGCCTGCACGCCACGGACAAGAGCCTCGGCGTACGGAGCGAACTCGATGTCGTCGGCCGGGTACTGGCCGGCGTCGACGATATCCGCCACCGATTCGTCAGTGATGTCGCTTGAATACAGAAGTGCCAACGCGCTTTCGCGCGCAACCGTGCGTTCGTGTCGTTTAGCTCGTGCTGCCATAAGGCGCCCTAATCCCCCACTCTTCTTACTTGCTTAGATTTAATTCTCAAACTGAACGCCGTCGATGTAGACGTCGACGGCGCCAACCGTGACGCCAACCTGAACGGCGACGGCGTCGGCAATAGCCTGACGGACCTTCTCGGCCACATCGGGCAGGACAGAGCCGTACTTGACGTCGATATGAATGCCAACGCACAGCTTGCCGTCGTCGTCAACGAAAACCTCGATGCCCGGGAATGCCGGCTTGCCGCCAAGAACGTTGCGGATACCACGGCCTGCGGCGTTCAGAACGCCAACGCCAGCAACGCCTTCGACATCGGAAACGGCAAGGTTGACAATGGTCTCGACAACGCCCGGTGCAAGGGTCATTCCATCGATGTTCAATTCACTCATAGCAGATCCCCCATCTGGGTTTCAATGAAATCAGTCGTGGCTTCGCCAGCGCAGAAAACCTCGTTGTCCAAGACGCGCTTGTGGAACGGGATGGTCGTCTGAATGCCCTCGATGACGAACTCGTCAAGGGCGCGACGGCCACGCGCAAGCGCCTCCTCGCGGTTAGCGCCATGCACGATGAGCTTGGCAACCAGCGAGTCGTAGTACGGCGAGATCTTGGTGCCCGACTGAACGTAGCATTCCACGCGCACGCCAGGACCCGAAGGCGGCACGAACTTGGTGATGGTGCCCGGGCACGGACGGAAACCGTGTTCGGGATCCTCGGCATTGATACGGAACTCCATTGCATGGCCGAACGGCTTGAACGGAGCGCGGTCAGCGCAGCTCATGGGCTCGCCCGAAGCAATGCGAAGCTGCTCTTTGATGATGTCGGTGCCGGTGATCTCCTCGGAAACAGGATGCTCGACCTGCACGCGGGTGTTCATCTCCATGAAGTAGAACTTGCCGGACTCGTCCAGCAGGAACTCAACCGTGCCGGCGTTACGGTAATCGACCGCACGAACAGCCTTTGCCGCGGCAACGCTCATGGAGCGCCGCAGCTCGTCGGAGAGAACCGGCGAAGGAGCCTCCTCGATGAGCTTCTGATGACGACGCTGAACCGAGCAATCGCGCTCGCACAGGGCCACATTGTTTCCGAAATCGTCGGCAAGAACCTGAATCTCGACGTGACGAGGACGCAGAACCAGCTTCTCAAGGTAGACGCCGTCGTTGCCGAACGCCGCGCCGGCCTCGGCACGAGCAGCCATGTACTGAGACTCAAGATCCTCGGGATTATGGACCTCGCGCATGCCCTTGCCGCCGCCACCAGCGGTGGCCTTGATGAGCACGGGGTAACCGACGCGGTCGGCGAACTCCTTCGCCTCGGCGGCGGTGTCGATGCAGCCGTCAGAACCAGGAACGGTGGGAACGCCGCAGGCCTTCATGGTTTCGCGCGCGGTGCTTTTATCGCCCATGCGCTCGATGCACTCAGCCGAAGGGCCGATGAAGACCAGGTCGTTGTCCGCGCAGGCGCGGGCGAATTCGGCGTTTTCAGCCAGGAAGCCGTAACCGGGATGGACAGCCTCGGCGCCGGTGTTCTTCGCAGCGGCGATGATGTTGGCCATGACCAGGTAGCTTTTGTTAGCGGGAGCGGGACCGATGCACACTGCCTCGTCCGCGTAGCTAACGGGATAGGTGTCTTTATCCTCGGTCGAGTAAACGGCGACCGTTTTCACACCCAGCTCGCGAGCGGCGCGCATGACGCGCAGCGCCACCTCGCCACGGTTTGCGATAAGGATCTTCTTGAACATTATGCAGTCTCCGGAGCAGGTGCGGGCTTACCCAGCGGCTCGACGTAGAACAGAACGGTGCCGAACTCAACCGGCTCGCCGTCCTTGACGCAGATCTCGCGGACGGTGCCCATCTCTTCGGCCTCGATCTCGTTCATGAGCTTCATGGCCTCGACGATGCAAAGGGTCTGGCCAGCGGCAACCTCGTCGCCAACCTGAACGAATGCGGCCTCACCGGGAGCCGGTGCGGCATAGAACGTGCCGACCATGGGAGCGGTGACGGGCTTCCAGGATGCGGGGCGTGCGGACTCGGCAGCTGCAGGCGCAGGGGCAGCGGCTGCGGGTGCAGCTGCGGCGGCTGCAACGGGAGCAGCAGCGACAGGAACAGCAACCGGGGCTGCTGCGGCGACGGCAGACGGCATGCGCACGGAAACGCGCGCGCCCTCTTCCTCGACGGTGATCTCGCCTACGCCGCTTTCCTCGGCGATGCGAACCAGCTCGCGAATCTGATTGATATCCACGTAATCGTCCTCCTTGGTCAGACTCGATTCCTCAGCCATGAGGAAGTCGACTTTCTCGGAATTGCGATGCTTGCTAAGGAACGTGCGCGCCTCATTCGGGAACAGCGCGTACATAAGAACGTCTTCCTCGCTCTGCGCCAGATCGCCGATCTCCTCGGCCACCTCGTCATACGTGGTGGTGACCAAAGAGCCGGGAGCCACATCGGGAGGCAGGACCTGGCTGTCGCCGACGACCTTCTTAAGAATGTCGGGGTCGATGCGTCCGGGAGCCTTGCCGTAGTAGCCGCACAGATAATCTTTCATCTCGCGCGAGACAACGCCCCAACGACGACCGGTCAGAACGTTGAACACAGCCTGCGTGCCGACGATCTGGGACAGCGGGGTGACCAGCGGCGGATAACCGACCTCGGCGCGAACCTTGGGGATTTCCTCCATGACCTCGGCCAGGCGATCCTCGGCGTTCTGAACGGCCAGCTGGGAAACCAGGTTGGACATCATGCCGCCGGGAACCTGATGCGAGTAGACCTTCATATGGGTGAGCGAGGAAACGCCTCGCTTGTAATGACCGCGCTTGCGAACCTCTTCCCAGTACTCGGAGATCTCGAACAGCAGGTCGACGTCGATGCCGGTGTCGTAACGGCTTTCACGCAGTGCGGAAGCGATCATCTCGACAGCGGGCAGCGAGTTGCCGAATGCGAGCGGGGCATGAGCCGTGTCGGCGATTGCCGCACCGGCCTCGGCGGCCTTGATGATGTTGGCCGGGGCCATACCGCCAACGTAGTGGCAGTGAACATGAAGGGGCAGGCCGATCTCGGCGTTGAATGCCTTGACGATACGCTCGGCGCGATACGGGGTAAGCAGACCGGCCATGTCCTTGATGGCGATGGTGTCGGCGCCCAGATCCTTCAGCTTCTGGCCGTATTCCAGATAGCTGTCAAGCGTGTGAACAGGCGAAACCGTGTAAGAGATGGCGGGTTCGAAATGAGCACCGCATTCCTTGACGGCCTCGGCCGTGTCAACCACGTTGCGGATGTCGTTCAAAGCGTCGAACACGCGGAAGACATGGATGCCGTTGCGCGCGGAGGCTTTGATGAAGTGGTTGACGATGTCGCGCGAATAATGCTTGTAACCAATGAGGTTCTGGCCGCGCGTGAGCATGGAGAGAGGCGTATTAGGAGCGTTTGCCTTAATGGAGCGCAAGCGTTCCCAGGGGTTCTCGTCCAGGAAGCGCAAGCACGTATCGAACGTGGCGCCGCCCCAGGCTTCGATTGCCCAATAACCCACCTGATCCATTTTCGGCAGGATGGGAAGCATGTCGCCGATTTGCATACGCGTGGCCCACAGACTTTGCTGGCCGTCGCGGATGGTGGTGTCCATCAGCTGAAGACCCGACATGCACGCACCTCCTCAATGCAGAAGTTTTCAAATGAGATTTGAATTATAGAAGATAAGCCCGTAAGCGGTATCGTCAAACCTCAACTACACGGATATGGCGCATAAACGGCCGCTTTGCAGGGGCTTTCGAGCAACGCTGTTTCGGCGGGGTTTCGGCGGGGTTTCGCCATGCAAAGCACCGCTGCTCGTGTCTCGCTTCTCGATCGGGTGCTTCGGTGGGCCGAAGGCCCGTTTCACGCTCTCACCTGCCCGTGCATCAATTCGAACTTGACGTGGACAGCTGCATATCAACTTATATTTGATGGACACATCAGTTTGGGGTTGATATTCTTTGATCACGTTGAGTTTTACCCATTTCGAGGAGAGGTCAGTATCATGAAGAAACTTGATGGACCAAGCTTTGAAGAAATCATCTACGACGACGGCGAGCCCTGCCTGGTCATCTTCAGCCGTCAATCCTGCCACGTGTGCCAGCAGGTTCACCCCAAGATCGAGGAGCTTTCCGAGGACTCTCAGTACGAGGGCAAGTTCAGCTTCTACGAGGTCGACGTCGAGGAAGAGCCCGGCATGATCTCCCGCTTCTCCCTGAAGGGCGTTCCGCAGGTTCTGTTCTTCAACGATGGCGAGTTCCTTGGCAAGCTTGCTGGCGATCATCCCATCGAGGAGTACGAAGAGAAGATCGAAGAGATCATCGGCTAACAGCCTTTCGCGTCAGTCAAGACGCAAAACCTTTTCCTACCCGCCCCGGCTCTCACTTTCTCCCAGAGCCGGGGCATTTTCATGTCCAGATGCAGGTTGGACGATGTGCGAAACGCTGGCAGATCGGGCGGCTAATCCTCGAATGCCGTGATGGCCGCGCGCATGACCACGGACAGGTCATCAACCGACCTTTCGAACTGTTCTTGGCTCATTCGCTGCATTATCGACATAAGACCATCGAACGCGAAGGCAATGGCCAAAAAATCCCTTCGCTTCCCTATTTCATGCATGGTTATCTGACGCTGCTCGATGAACGCCGTGATGAACTTGCGTCCTAGCACCCCGCTTTCCGCATCGCTCCTCACGACATTGCGAAGCGGGTTTTGGTATACCTGCTCACCCAGCTCACGCAACATGGCGGGAAGCGCGATATCGTCGATGCTTCGATGCGCCATCTGGTCGCAAACCTTTTGCACGACTTCATTCTCGATCTCGTCGACCACATCGTAGATGTTCCCATAATGCGAGTAAAACGCCGGCTTGCTGATCTCAGCGCGCTCGCACAGCTCCTTCACCGTGATTTTGTCTACGTCTTTTTCCTCGGCCAGCTCGATTAGGGCATTCCTGATGGCTCGGCGGGTTTTCAACACGCGCATATCCATAGGGGCATCCTTACATTTTATTATCCAATAGTCAGTTATCTTACTATTGGAAGTAAATTGCCTATTGATTGGTTCCTCTCCTCGTATAATTATATTACTGCAGTAAGGAAACCAATGCGGGAATCGCGAGTATTTAGGCGATCAAGGCAAGACTAAGAAGCCATACCCCTGCGAATAACGCCCGCAAACCCTTGCCGAAACATAAACCAACCCGTTCATCTAACGTTGACGAGCAGTTCACCTTCCGCAGCGAAGATAACGTCAACGGCAAGATGAAAGCCGAAACAGTTTTTAAAGGACTTGCCCGGGAAACCGAGCAAGATGGCGAAAGGACACATCATGTCGAACGAAACCACCTACGAGTACAAGACCATCACCGTCTCCCGCAGCGACGAATCCACCACGAAAGACGCTTTCGAACTGATGGGCTGGGAGCCCGTCGAGGCCAAGAACGCCGGCAAGGCTATGGTTGCACTGAGCTTCCGCCGCGAACAGAAACAGGTCAACCGCGGTCGCATCATCAACATGAAGCAGCACAACCGCGATGCCTTCTCCGTCGCAGCAACCGCAGCTCGCCGCACTCTTGCCGCAATGCACTAACCCCATTAGGCCCAGCATGCCACCCGCGGCACCTCCCATCGCCGTAACAATCAACCGTTCGCGCCCTTCCCCTTCAGCGAGCGGGCTCCGATCGAACCCCGACGAGCATTCGTCGGGGTTCGTCGTTTCTTAGACATGCCAGAAGCAAGGCATTCGGCTAATAAAACTTAAGTGACCATCGCAAGCCAACGTCGTTTTACCTCAATTCAACCAGCGCGCGATCATCAAAAAACAAGCTTTCCACCTGCGAGTTTATCTTGCGTTTATCTTCGACGGTATACTGAACGCAATGCGTTTGACGGCCCGCGCAAAACACCTGTTTTGGCACAACACCAGTCAAACGCCAACCAGTCGATCGACCGAAGGAGACCCGCATGGTCACCATTTTGATTGCCGAAGACGACAAAAACGCGAACAAGCTTATCTGCGCTGTGCTGCGCCACGCCGGATACGAACCGGTTTCGGTCGCCGACGGCGCTGCAGCGCTTGAGGCGCTTGAGAAAACGCACATCGACCTGGTTATCAGCGACGTCATGATGCCGAAAGTCGACGGTTTCGAACTGGTTCGCACTATGCGCGCCAACGGATACGATCAGCCCATCCTCATGCTGACAGCCCGCCTTGAACAGCAGGACAAGCGCGCTGGGTTCATCGCCGGGGCCGACGATTATCTCACCAAGCCCGCAGACATGCAGGAGCTGGTTCTTCGCGTGAAGGCCTTGTTGCGCCGCGCGAACGTCTTCGACGAAAAGCGCATAACCATCGGCGCAACCGTCCTTGACGAAACCGATTACTCAGTCGTGCGTGGGCATGCTCGCGAAGAGCTTCCACCCAAGGAATTCCAGTTGCTATTCAAACTGCTGGCCAACCCGGGACGCACTTTCACGCGCGCTCAGCTGCTGGACGACGTGTGGGGTTGGGATACCGACAGCGCCGAAAGCACGGTGAACGTCCATATCAACCGCCTGCGCACCCGCTTCGCCGATTGGGGCGACTTCGAGATTCAAACCGTACGCGGCCTTGGATACCGCGCCGTTGTCAACGAAAGCGAGTAACATGGGAGCCAAGCCCGACACCCAGGCAACAATCGACGCGCTTGAAGCCGCCATCGACGCTCTAAAAGCGACTGAAAACAACCTGCCCGACGCCACAGAGCCCGCACCCCGACGCACCCAGTTACAAAGCCCCCATCCCAAGCGCATTCGCGGCATGGCGATGATCGGCATTTTCACGCTTATCCTTGAAGCGTTCATCATGATCGTGCTGACCGCCGCGTCGTTCCTGGGCGGCGAGCCGTTCGAGTTAAGCGCTGTAGGCAGCGAGACGTTCCTTGTCCTCCCCCGTTCAAGCATGAGCATGATCGCGCTGTTGTCGCTTCTGCTTGCCGTCGTGATTTCCGTTGCCATTGAGCGTACCATCGTCAAGCCCATGCGCAACATGACCTGGCACATGGGAGAACTGGCGAAAGGCGACTTCTCGATTCGCATGCCCCCAAACGAGCGAATCGAGATCAATGAGGCGAAGCAGTTTACCAAGTCGTTCAACAAAGCCGCTGAAGAGCTGTCGGGCATCGAGATTATGCGCGCCAACTTCATCAGCGACTTCTCGCACGAGTTTCGCACGCCCATCGCCTCGATCAGCGGTTTCGCGCAGCTGCTTCGCGACCAGAACCTTTCCGAAGAGGAGCGCAAAGAATACTTGGATATCATTATCGACGAATCGAAACGGCTCTCGAACTTGTCCGAGGACATTCTGAACTTATCGCGCATGGAGTCGTCAAGCATCCTGACGAACATCGGCACCGTTGACGTGGCCGAGGGACTTCGCCGCAGCATTGCCATTGTCGAGCCGAATGCCGACGAGAAGAGTATCGCCATCAACGTCGACATCGACGAGGCGGAACTGGTTGGGAATGCCGACTATCTTAGTCAGCTTTGGACAAACATCTTGCAAAACGCCGTCAAATTCACGCCGGAAAACGGCCGCATCGACGTTTCGCTCAAAACCACGCAAGACGCAAAAAACCGCACGGTAACCTGCACCATCTCCGATAACGGTTGCGGCATGGACGAAACGACGCGCGCGCACCTGTTCGAGCGCTTTTATCAGGGCGACACATCGCACGCGCAGGAGGGAAACGGACTTGGACTTGCTCTTTGCAAGCGAATCGTCGATCTACACGGCGGCACCATCCGTGTGAAAAGCGCCCTGGGCAACGGCTCGACCTTCATTGTGACGCTCCCCTGCGACTAGGGCAGCTGCCAACAGCGCGCGGGAAGAACATGTGAACGGGCTGCAGTGATCATCTTCCTGCAGCCCGTTTCTTTTTGAAGGCGCCATTCGCACGGCTCGAGGCGGCCTCACTGCAACAACGGCCCCGCTACTTCACGGCGCTATCCGCGCGATCCCGCCCGCCACCTCAGAACGCTATCCGCGCGATCCCGCCCGCCTCTCACGGCGGGGCGCCCATGCGATTCTCCCCGTTAGCGCAAAAAACGAAGGGCCGCCATTCGGCGGCCCTTCGAGCACGTTTGCCAATCGCTTGGCTTTACAGCTCCTCGGTAAGGATGCTGTAAGCAGGCGCGCCTTCGCACTGAGCGGGGAAGCGAACGCCAAGCAGGGCAGCTGCCGTAGGAGCGACGTCAACCTCGCGAGGATACAGCTGCATCTCGAAGCCTTCCTTGATGCCGGCGCCAGCAGCGACGAAGATCGGGGAGGTCGAGGTGTCCTGAGCACCCTCGGCGGTGGACAGCGACTCGCCATGGTCGTAAACGTAATTCTCGTTCACGCAGAAGACGATGTCGGCACCGGTGTGAGGTCCGCCCAAGCCAAGAAGCTTGGCGTCCTTCTGGTGGAATGCGAACTCAACGACGCGGTGGTTGGTGAACGGATCACGGTAGCTGTACAGGTCGGAGATGATCTGCTCTTCCAGCTCGTACTTGTCGGCGGGATCGACGATGCCGTGACGGTCGCGGCCCTTCAAGTTGATGAAGATCGAGTTGCCGCCCATCTGGATAGCGCGGGTCTTCTCCCAATCGATGTCGCCGGTGTCCTGCTGGTACTTGTCCTTCTTCATGACCGTGTAACCAAGCTCGCACATAACGCCGGCGTTGACGCCGTAGTTGTCGCCGATCAGCGGATCGAAATCCTCGTTGCGGGAAACCAAGCCGTGGTCGGAGAACAGGAGGATGGTCCAACCCTCGTCAAGCAGATGCAGGAACTCGCCGATGTACTCATCGCAAGCCTTGTACGTGCCGACAGCGCACTGATAAATCTCTTCCTCAGTGTAACGGCTGTCGTAGCGCTCCTTCATGACGTTCATGTAGGTGTGGCCGGACATGTCAACCAGGTGATAGTGGCTGAAGATGACCTCGACGCCGTGCTCCTTGATCATGTAGTTCAAGCAGTCGGACTGCCACTTGCCAGCCTGACGCCACATCTCAAGGTTGCAGTCGTTCATGATGCGGTAGTCATTGGCGATCTGGCCCGTGGGGACCGGAGGACCGAACTTCTTGGTGCACTCATCGAAGATCCACTGCGGGTACCACGGGCGGTTGTCGTCGGCGCTGAACGCGGCAGAGTACCACAGGCGAAGCTTGCTGCCATCCTCGGCAAGATCAAGCAGGCGCATGTTGCGAACGACATGCTCAAGCGAACCATCGCGAGTGGGACTCATGTCCGGAACGTTAGCGGTGTAAACATCCTTCTCGAGGACGACCATAGGCTGATCGACCTGCTTGGTGTTGTAGATAGCAAGACGATCGTAAATGCCCTCATCGTTCTTCAAGATCAGGCAAGGTGCGGGCATGTGGCCCATAACCTTGAACCAGGTGATTTCCTTGGCGCCCTCGGGAACCTCGAAGCCCCAGCCTTCCGGCTCGGTAATGGTGGACATGGTAATGTTCTTGGGATACTTGTGCAGGTCGTCCATCTGAGAACGGTTTCCAAGAAGAACCTCGGTGCGGTAGTTCAGACCAGGGGTGTCAGGCTTGAAGCCCTGGAAGTCGCCGACCTCGTCGATGAACTGGGCGATAAGCTCGTCCCAGTAATCCTGATGATGCGGCGGCTTGACGCGCGAGCTCTTGTAGCTCTTGATCTTCTCGTCGCCGACGAGCTCATCGGTGTCGTTGGCAGCGCTGTAGTAGAACTTGGTTGCGGGAACCTTATCGCTGGCGAAAACGACGCCCTCCATGTCGCGCATGGCGTAGCCGAAGCCCAAAGCTCCCGGGCTGGTGCCGTCGACGACCATGAGGTTGGGGTTGTCGCTGGTCGGAGGCCAAGCGCCGCCGGGCCAGTGCCAAACAAGCGTCTTTTTGCCGGCTTCAGCGGTAATGTTCCACAGCGGCTCAGCCTTGACGTTGTTGGAGTAGATGCCGGCGAAGTTGATGTCCAGCTCGCCCTTCTTGGTGATGTTGAAGTCCTCAACACCATGCGTCATGGGCGTGGCGCCCGTGGCGAGCGTGGTCCACATCGGCGGGGTAACCGTGGGGATGCCGCCAAGCAGCATAAGGTCCTCACGAGCAGCACCCTTGTCGATGAGCTTCTGAGTATTGGGCATGTAGCCCTCTTTGAGCATGCGCTTGGTGAACTTCGGATCCATGCCGTCGATGCCCAGCAAAAGCACCTTATCGCTCAAACCCTTCGATCTAAGCATATGTCCCTCCCTTTTCCTGATTGAAACCGATATCATCAGTTTACCGAGCTGATTTCGTACAGGAAATCAGCAAACGAGGCATTTCTGTTCGAACACTTCTTGCAAAAATGTCCATGTCGGCATGAATTCCAAGGTAGATAAGGGACGATGCGCCTCACCGATGGTCAACCCGTCCACTATTGCTCAAAATACAGAACCGGAAGAAGAGGACCATGGCAACGACTAATGCCAAGCAGAAAATCAAAGACGCGCTGGTTGAGCTTCTTAACGAGAAGGATTTCGAAAAGATATCGATCTTAGACATCGTACGTCGAGCCAGCGTCGGACGAAGCACGTACTACTATCATTACTTCGAACAGCAAGAAGTTCTTAACGATGTTTTCAACGATGTCTTCGAGCGTTTCTGCGACACCCAGCGCAACATAGCCGAACCACCCTACAGTAAAGAGATGGCCAACGCCGAGGGGGCGCTTTACCAAATTTCCGCCTCGATGGTCGACTACCTTCTTGCCAGCAAAGCACTCTTGAAAACCCTCTTTTTCGGAAGCGTTTCCAAGCAATTTGCCGAAGGATACCGCAACTATTTCGTGAGCACGTACACGATAATCCACCCCAGCAAAAGCGTTTACGACCGGTATATGTGCAACTACTTGTGCGCAGGTCAATATCATTTGCTTGAAACCATGGTTCAGAACGGCCGCGAGGCAGATCGCGACGACATGATCAAGCTACTGTACGACATCAACTACCTCGTTGCAGAAGGCATCGAGAAACACCACGGCGATATCGCGTAGCGCCTCGTTGGCGGCCACAAGCCCCGCAGGACGTGCTACACCCCTTTGCCGCACATCGCACGCCGCATCAAACGCAACCTCGTAAGAACATGAAAAGCAGGCTGCAAGGTAGCCCCTGCAGCCTGCTATTTTCCACATAACCGATAATGCTCGATGCCCCCTGCCTTATCCCTTCGCATGCGGCTTCGAAAGCCCCAGCACGCACAACAGCGCGATAACCGCAGCCGCAGCCGAAACGATCAGCGCGATATGCATGCCCTGCGCAACGCCGAAAATCGCCATGATACTGGTATACGTCGCCAAACCCACAGAGTTGCCAACCGCCTGACCCGTTTGGATGACGGAATTGCCTTGCACGCGCAGTTCGGGCTTCAGCTGAATCTGCGGGCCCGCAGAAAGCCCCGCACCGTACGAGCCGCTGGCCACACCGCCCAAAAGGCACACGGCGTAAACCACCCAGATATTCGCCGAAGGCACTAAGACAACAAGCAAGATAAGCGTGACGACGATTCGCGCAACCGTTCCCAAGATCAGAACGCCGCGCGCATTTCCCGAAACGCCGATGCGCTTGCCCATCAGCGGAGACAAGAACAGCGACAGGATCGTGAACGCCGAAATCGTAAGCGCAGCCTCGATGGCTGAAGCGCCCATCACATACAGCACGAATGTCGGCAAGAAGAAATACGGAGCGAGATTCGAGAAGTTGGTGAAGATGTTCGCCAACGTGAAGCACATGGTGTCGCGGTCTTTTACAGCAGACATCGGAATAATGGCATCGTTTCCCTTGCGTTTGATCGCGAACACGGTAAGAACGCCCGCAACCACGGCCATCGCTATCATCACATTAGAAGGCGCGCTACCGAAGGGAACGTAGTTCACGCCAAGCGAAAGCATGGTTGCAACCGAACCCAAGCACACGCCAAGACTTGCCATGCCAAGCGCGTCAAACGAGCCGCCCTTGTGCGCCAAATATTCGACCTGGCCGTCGGGAACACGCAAACCGAACCATACAAACATCGTGCCCACCAGCATGATGGGCCAGAACAAGTGGCAAACCCAGCGCCACCCAGCCACTTGAATGATGACTCCGGCAATCAAAGGACCGATAATCGCACCAGCCGCCATGATGGCCCCGCAAAAGCCCAGGTACAAGCCGGCCTGTTTCACATCGTACATATCGCGAATCATCGAATAGCTCAACACGAACACCGCAGCACTAAGGGCACCATAAAACGGTCCCGTGACAATGACGAGCATCATGCTTTGCGCAGTCGCGAATAGCAAAAGGCAAATGACGCCAACGACCATCGAGCCGCAGAACAGCTGGCGCTTCCAAGCGGGCTTTCGGGCAACGATGTAGCCCCATAGCGGCATGAATACGACGCTGCCTACAGAGTTGAGCGTTGACGTGAATGCATAGATGTCGGTACCGCCGATCTCCAAGGCGGCAACGGGCAAGATGGTCGAGATCACGGCCATGAAGCAAACGGCTCCGATCAAAGCAATGTAAATGCCCTTCAAAGTCGTCTTCTTCTTAGCCTCAGGCGCATCCAAAAACGGATTCCCTGAACGAGACGCTTCAGCTTCCGCGGCCATAGCGCCCTCCTTTCATGTACGGTTTCGGGCAAAAAGAGGGTCGCACCGCGAGTGGCGATGCGACCCTTCAAAGCTAACTGCCCGTCAAACTTCGTGATTCAAAGCCGGGTTACAGCTCCTCGGTAAGGATCGTATAGGCCGGAGCGCCCTCGCACTCGGCGGGGAAACGCACGCCCAGAAGAGCTGCGGCCGTCGGAGCAAGGTCAACCTCGCGAGGATAGAGCTTCATCTCGAAGCCTTCCTTGATGCCGGCGCCAGCTGCGATGAAGATCGGGCTGGTGGAGGTGTTCGCATAACCCTCGGCCGTGGAGAGAGACTCGCCATGGTCGTAGACGTACGCCTGATCAACGAAGAAGACGATGTCGCCGCTGGTGTAGTCGCCGCCCAAGCCAAGCAGCACGGCGTCCTTCTTGTGAAGGGCCAATGCCACAACGCGATGGTTGGTGAACGGATCGCGGTAGCTGTACAGGTCGGAGATGATCTGCTCCTCGAGCTCCCACTTCTCCTCGGGGTCGACGATGCCGAAGCGATCGCGGCCCTTCAGGTTCACGAAGATGGCGTTAGAACCGGTCTGAACGGCGCGGGTCTTCTCCCAATCGATGTCGGCGGTGTCGTGGCCGTACTGGTCCTTCTTCATGACGGTGTAACCAAGGTGCTTAAGCACGCCGACGTTCACGTTGTAGTTGTCGCCGATCAGCGGATCGAAATCGCCGGTGCGGCAAACCAGGCCGTGGTCGGAGAACAAGAAGATCGTCCAACCCTCGTCCAGCAGGTGCAGGAACTCGCCCACGTACTCGTCGCATGCTTCGTAGGTGCCAATGGCCAGCTGGTAGATCTCTTCCTCGGAGTAACGGCTGTCGTAGCGGTCCTTCAGCACGTTCATGTAGGTATGGCCGCTCAGGTCAACCAAGTGATAGTGGCTGAAGACAACCTCGACGCCCTTCTCCTTGATCATGTGGTTGATGCAGTCAGCCTGCCACTTGCCTGCAATATGCCATTGAACAGTGTTGCAGTCGCGCATGATCTTGTAGTCGTTGGAAATCATGCCCGTAGGAACCGGAGGGCCGAACTTGCCGACGCACTCGTCAAAGACCCAACCGGGCCACCAAACGCGCTTGTCGTCTGCGGAGAATGCGGTGGAGTACCACACACGCAGGCTGGAACCGTCTTCTGCGATCTCAAGGATGCGCATGTTGCGAACGACGTTCTCGAGCTGGCCGGTGGGAAGCGGCATGAAATCGGGAACGTTAACGGCGAACTCGCCTTCCTTGACCACGCGAATGGGCTCGGGGGCATCCTTGGATGCGTAAATGGCGATGCGGTCGTACTTGCCCTCTTCGTTCTTCAGAATGAGGCACGGCTTGGGGAAATGGCCCATAACCTGGAACCACGTGAACTCCTTGGCGCCTTCGGGGGCGTTTGCCCAACCCTCGGGCTCGACGATCTGGGAAAGCGTAAGGCTGCCGGGGTACTTGTGCAGGTCATCCATCTGAGCGCGGTCATTCATAAGAATGTTAGTGCGCATGTCCATGACCTGCCTGGCCTCGTAGCCGTTGAACTCGCCGACGCTTGCCTTGAACTCTTCCCAAAGCTCGTCCCAATAATCCTGATGCGTAGGAGATTCGTAAGCGGCTTTGTAGCGCTTGACTTCCTTGTCGTCGCCCGTCAGCTCGTCAGTGAACTGGGCGGCACCGTAGTAGAACTTGGTCTTGGTTGCCTTCTCGGAAGCGAAGATGACGCCCTCGACGTCGCGCATTGCGTAGTTGAAGCCCAAAGCGCCCGGGCTGGTGCCGTCGACGACCATCAGGTTCTCGGAATCGCTGGTCGGAGGCCATGCGCCGCCGGGCCAGTGCCAAACAAGCGTCTTCTTGCCAGCTTCGGCCGTGACGTTCCACAGCGGCTCGGCATGGACGTTGGTGGAGTAGATGCCGGCGAAGTTGACGTCAAGCTCGCCTTTCTTGGTGATGTTGAAATCCTCGACGCCATGCGTCATAGGATAAGCACCCGTTGCCAACGTGGTCCACATCGGCGGGGTGATAGTGGGCACGCCGCCCAGAAGCTTAAGGTCGTGACGAGCAGAGCCACGCTCGATGAGCTTCTTGGTGTTGGGCATATGGCCCTCGTCCACCATGACGCGCGTGAATTTGGGGTCGAGGCCGTCGACGCCCAGAAGCAGTACCTTTTCGGAAAGACCCTTCGATCGAAGCATGTGAAACCCTCCCTTTCGTACAAACTTTGCCTTTATATGCAACCGGTGTGCAGGACCTCCCGAACCCGCACACCGGTAAATGCCTATTGGCCTGACTCCTTAGAGTCTATTTAGCAAACGCCCTCTTGGTCGATGACCTGGTAGGCAGGGGCGCCCTCGCACTCATGCGGCATACGCAGACCCATGCAGGTTGCGATGGTCGGAGCAACGTCCACCTGGCGGATAACGCGCTTGGTGGTGCAGCCTTCCTTGATGCCGGGGCCAGCTGCGATGAAGATCGGGCCGGCGGAGGTGTCGCACTCACCGAGGGACGTAGCCATGGAGTCGTCATGGTCATGCTCGTAACCCTCAGCCATGCAGTAGATGATGTCGCCGCACTCGGGGTACTCGCCGCCGAGACCCAGAGGCACAGCATCCTTGCGACGCAGAGCCCAAGCGATGATGCGCTTGCCGGACTCCTCGTCCTTGATGTTGTACAGATCGGTGATGATCTGCTCCTCGAGCTCGTACTGATCGGCGGGATCGACGAGGCCGTCGATGACGGTGCCGTCAGCCAAGGTGTGCTGGTTGCGGCCCTTGATGTTCAAGTAGATGTGCATCTCGCGGTTAGCGACAGCAGTGGTCTTGGTCCAGTCGAGACGACGACGCTTCTTGCCGGTCTCGGGATTGACCTCGCGGACGGTGTAGCCGAGCTTCTCCATGATCTGGACATTGCAGCCAGTGTCGCCGAGGCCGCGGAGACCCCACTTCGGGCAAACCTGAGCATGGTCGGAGACGATGAAGAAGGTCCAACCCTCGTCCAGGAAGTGCATGAACTTGGCGAAGTAGTTGTCGATCTGCTTGTAGATGGCCTGCATGATGAACTCGTACTGCTCAGGCGTGACGTTCTCCGTGCCCTTCTTCAGGTTGCGGATGAACATATGCTTCTGCAGGTCGGGTGCATGGAAGTGGCTGAAGACAACCTCGTAGCCGTCGTTCTCCATGAGATAGCACAGAGCGTCGGCCTGGAAGTCGGCAACGTGCTGCCAGCACTGATGCATGCAGTCGTAGATGAGCTCGAAGTCGCCGAAGCCCAAGGTGGAGCAGGGAGAAGGATAGCCGACGTTCTCGACGATTTCCTTGTAGAGGCTCTTGGGGGACCACATCATGTCAGCAGCGATGTTCATGGAAGCGGAAACCCACATGCGAACCTTGGAGCCGTCCTCAGCAAGCTCGAGAACGCGCATGTCACGGGTAGCCTTGATCATGTCGTCACCCTTGACGCAGTCATCAACGATGTCGCGGACATACTCGCGGTTGTGGATGACAGCCAACGGCTCTTCAGCGCGCTTGTTCTTGTAGATGGCGATGTGATCGTACTTGCCGTCCTCGCCCTTCAGGATGAGGCAGTTACGACGGATAAGGCCGCCGCTCATCAGCAGGACGAATTCCTTAGCGTCTGCCGGGACGTCGATGGTCCACTTGGCAGCAGGCTTGATGGAGGAGTAAGCAACGTCGGCAGGAATCTTGTCGGAGCCGCCCTGACCGTCCTTGTGGGGGTTGACGATGTACAGACGGAAGCCGTCGTCCATCTTGCGCTGCATGAGGGAAGCCATGCCGCCGGACTTCTGCTTCTTCTTCTTGTCGTCGTCGCCAAGACCGGTAACAACGCAAGGAACCTTAGCGTCGGTCATAGCGCCAGCGCGGTACTCGATGACTTCGTTCTTCTCGGAAGCCATGACCATGTACTCGCCGTCGACCTGAGCGGAAGACATGTTAACGCCGCCCGGGGAGGTGCCGTCAACAACGCTGAGGTTGGGGCTGTCGCTCGAAGGAGGCCAAGCGCTGCCGGGCCAGTGCCAAACAAGCGTCTTCTTGCCGGCTTCAGCGGTGACGTTCCACAGCTGCTCTGCATGGCAGTTGGTAGAGTCGAAGTTCAGGTTGACCATGTCCAGATCGCCGCCCTGACGATAGAAAGCGGTGATGCCATGGGTCTCGGGGTAAGCACCCGTTGCAAGGGTGGTCCACTGCGGCGGGGTTACCGTAGGCAGTGCGCCCAAGAGCATGAGGTCCTGACGGGCAGCGCCCATCTCGAGGATCTTCTTCGTGTTGGGCATGATGCCCATGTCAACGTACTTACGGGTGAGCCTGGGGTCCATTGCGTCAACGCCAAGCACTGCGACCTTAGTTGCTTTGGTCATATCCCTCTCTCCTTTCGCGCTATGCGATTCGAATAGCGGCACAAGCCGTACCGCCTAACCGATGTTTCAACTTTACTTTGCGGGGAGTGGGTTGAGAATAAGCAATGGGTTTCGGTTATTGAATCACCTATCAACGATTGGTTGTACCCCTATCATATAGCCTCTTTCCTGCTGTTATTACCATCATTTATGCCGTACAATCTGGATTAATGATACACCTCTCAATTTTTGAATGAGAGGTGTTGGCTTAAGCCAACAGTTGTCTCAACGCTTGGGGAAGGGGCGCTATGAGGCTTGATCAGCTGCGCTATCTGCGCGACATCAACCAAACCAACTCTATATCGAAGACCGCAAGCAGGTTCTTCGTTTCGCCGCAGGCCTTGTCGAAAAGCATGCAGCAACTCGAGGCCGAGATCGGCGCCACCGTTCTGGTTCGTTCGCCCTTCGGCGTCACGCTCACACCGCAAGGCGAGCTGTTCCTTAACAAGATGAGCCCATTCATCGATCAGTACGACGCACTGCACGAGGAATTCCTTAGCTCGACGGAAGGCGAAGCCGATTCAGACGCGCCCGAAACCATCCACATCTGCATCTCTTCGGTGCTGGCCTCGTTGCTGCTGCCTCAGGCCATCGCCAACTTCCGCTCCAAGCATCCACGCACCCGCATCACCGTGGAAGAAGTCGAATACAACGAGATCTTCCCCGCGCTCAGCGAGGGGAAATGTGACCTTGCGCTTCTTACCGTGAACGATGAGTATTTTTATAAAGAGTGGAACGACGCCGGTGAAAAGGATTTCCACTACAACCTGCTGCTGTCCGACCGCCTGGTTGGCTGCGTGTCTGCCTCGTCCCCCATGGCCAAAAAGGAAACCATCACGCACAAAGACCTTAAGGTTTACGGCTGGACGGCCTTGAACATCGTGTACCGCCAGAAGGCATACGAAGTCATGGAGCGCTACGTGAAGCGTTACGGCAAGGCAAGCGGCAACGCCAACGCGTTGTACTCGGGGTCGAACGTCGCATTCCATCACGAGGCAATGCGCGAGCTGGGCGTCATCACGCTTATGCCGCGCTCCGTGTTCCAAAAGGCGTTCAACCCCAAGCACTTCACGGTTAAGTACCTGGAGGAATCGCCGTCGGGCGTCATCTATCATACGGCGATCTACCCCACCTCGCACCCGCACGCGCACCTGCTTGAGCTTACGAACTCGCTGCAATCAATGGTGTAAACCGCAAGCTTGGTTCACCCACAACGCTAGAACGCTCGGACCGCCGGCAATGCCGGCGGTCCATTTCGTTTTCGGGTCGATCAACGCGTTGCCCAGCGCGCCCCTCGCAAAAGTAGAAAGCCGCCGCTCAATCGCTGAGCAGCGGCTTTCTTGTTGGTTGCAGACGATTCGCGCTAGGCGATGCGCATCTGCGCACCCCAATGGCGAAGAGCCTCGCGGGCGGGCTCGGAGCATTCCGCATCCGCCTGAGCCAGCGCCTCCTCCCAAAGGTCGGCAGGAACCGACGAGGGCAGCGCGTTCAGCGCGTCGATGCGAGCCATGTACTCGTCGTCCATGTACTCCTTCAGGCACTCAAGAAACTCTTGACGCCACTTCACGCCGGGAATCGAGTTGATATGACGCAACGTGCACGAATAGATGGGCGTCTTATCGATGTTCTGCTCGTCAAACTCGTCGTAGCGATCGTAGAACGCATCGGCGTTCGCGTTCACCAGGTATTTGGTCTGGCCGTTCTCTTTGTATGCGATGCCGCGGAACGTGCGGGCGTACAAGCCGCTGCCGCCAAGCTCAGGGATGGACTGCTTCTTCTCTTGCCTAAGCCACCGCCCCAGCTCGCGGTACTGCTCGTCGGTGATATGGCGCATGCGCCTTGCCTCGTGCAGCACGCCCTCGAACAGGTCAAGCGACACTTCGTCGAAGTAGCCGGTGATCTCTTCCTTCCACGGAAGCAGGATGTCTAAGGCCAGGCTGTCACACGACGCGTCGATCAGGCGCTTTTGAATATCGAAGAACGCATGACCATAGTCTTTGCGGATGGAATCGGCCAGGCGCAGCTTGCGCACGTAAATCCAGTCGTCATAATCCTCGTCGCGAACGATGGCGCGCTCCGAGAACTGAACGAGCGGCGACATGGGCACGCCTGCCTCGCGCTGCGTATCGCGCATGCGGCGAAGCGTCATGGACTCCTCGCTTAGGCAGTAATGGATCTTGCCGTCCTTCGCCATGAAGGCATAGCCCCATGCGTTGTGCTCTTTGGGAAAAGCGTTCATGTCGGCAAGTTTGCCAACCATGACCGCGCTATCGACATCTTTCAATGAGGTCGTCATCTCCTAAACCTCCTCTTGCGCGTAGGGATTTTTCCCGATGATCTTGCGCGCAGCCTCCGACGACAGGACGTCGCGAATGGGGCCTTCGGCCTGAACGCGTCCGCGCGAAAGCAAGAGGCAGTTGTCGAACAACTCGGGCGAGATCTCCTCGAGGTGGTGGCTAACATACACAACCGTGGCGTTGCGCTTATCGGCCAGCGAGAACAGCATGTGCTGCATCTCGGCACGCGCGCCAACGTCAAGGCCGCTCATGGGCTCGTCAAGCAGCAGCGTGGACGTGTTCAGCAAAAGCGCTCGCAAAACCAGGATGATCTGCTGCTCGCCCTTCGAAAGAGTCGAAAACGGCGAGTCCAGCCTATGGCCCAAATCGCGGCTTGCCAGAAGCTTTCGGATGATGCGCATCTCTTCCGGCGTAACCTCCTCAAGCGGTACGCCCATGGTTCCACGGGAACCGGCCGTCATGATGTTCAGGACGGTTTCGTTCTGATAGATGCGGCCGAAGAACGATCCGCTGACGAAGCCGACCGACGTACGCCAATCGAAAGCGTCGATGTCGTTCAGCTCGACGCCGTCGATTTTCAGGCTTCCGTTGTATTTGCCGTAACCCGCGATAAGCGACAGAAGCGTGGTTTTGCCGCAACCGTTGCTGCCAAAGACAACCCAACGGCTGCCGGGCTCGATCTTCCAGTTCACGTCCTTGATAAGGGCGCGGCCACCGATAGTGCAGCCTACTCCTCGCAGTTCAATTGTTGCTCGCTCCATGTCTCGACCTCCTTCAACAGCTCATCAAGGTCGTCTTCCGAGACGATGGTGTTGGTGTCCATGCTCTGTGTGGACCCCTCGGCGGCATCCTTCAGGCGCTCGTCGTCGATCATGCCCAAATAGCGCAGCTGCCATGCCGTCAGCGTGGACAACTTGGCGATGTTCATCTGATTGCGGGTAACGCCCTCTTCGGTTTCGGGATAGTAGTTGAAGCCAAGGCGCTCGATGGCGGCCTTCGCGCTATCGTACAGGGCGCGCGGAACGCCGTACTCGATCTTCTCGCAGTTGTCGCAGTACAGCTCGATGCGATACTCGGCCGTCGTCTGGTACAAAATGCGGCGAACTGCCAGGTCACCGCCGCAATAACTGCAGCAGCAGTCCTTAGCGCGTTCCTTTAGGTGCTCAACACGGGGCAGTTTCTGGTTCATGTTAATCCTCCTTGTTTACAAGAGCCTTTATGAACTTGCTATCGGGAAGGTCTGCGGTCACCGTAGGCACCTTGATGCCGCTGACGCCGCGACCGGGAAGTTCCTTGCTATCGAAATACGCCTGCTTATAGGCAGAATCGACCACGTATATATGTGAGGCGGTGAAGCCCCAATGCTTACCCATGATGGAATTCAGGAAGCGAAGCAGCTCGGCGTAATCGATGTCGTCGGCGCTTTCCAAGATGAAGGACAGCTCGCCGTCCTTCACGCACGCCTGCATCAGGTCGAACTCGATACCGCGCTTGATCTCGATCCAAGCGAACAACGCCAAGAAGTTATGACTGTCGCGCTTACGCCCGTCCACGCGGACGATCTCGCTGGTTTTGCCGCAGAAAGCGAACACGGGCGAGCCACCCTCGCGGCCGGTGACGTACACGACGTCTTGCATGTTGTAGCGGACCAAGCCCGAATACGTGGTGACGATCAGTTCGTAGAACTTATGCGGCCACACCTCGCTGGCGCGGTAAAGGCGCCCCGTAACCAGGTCGCGAAACTCGTAGATCGAGCTGAACGGAGAAGCAGCGCCCTCGGCGGTGGCAGCCTTCAAGGGAATGTTCCACTTGCCCTCGCTTGAGCCGTAACCCATGGCGAACGCGCCCACTTTCTTGGGCAGACGACGCATGACCTGACGGGCATCGCGGCCGGTTGGTCCATTCAGCCAGCCGCTGACCAGTGAGAACCTGGGCCACACGCTCTCAAGCGCTTCTTTCGAGGAAATAGAGCCGAACTCGCGCATGACCGCATCAAGCGCATCGGCGCGCTCGGGATTGGGCGAAAGCAACTTTTGCATGAACACACGGGCGTCCTCGGGTAGGTCAACCGACTGATGTCCCTCCCTGATGTCGGAGATCATCTGATCGCCCAGAACGTCCACCTGCGATAGCATGCGACCGAAATGGGCCAGGTTGTTGGCGAACACCTTCGCCAGTGCCGGATCGGAAAGCGCCATAAGCGCGATAAGGTAGTCACGCTCGCGCGGGCCGATGTCGGGCAGCTCCCAGAAGGGGGCTGGGATAATGTTCATGGTGTCGGTGTATTTGCGCAGGCTGCGCGCAGTCGAACCGGATGCACGCAGAATAGGCTTGCCGTCCTGGGCATTGCCCAAGCCCGCGTAGTTCGAGAACGTGAGGTTCTTCGCACTACGGTCGCCCGTGATAGGAAACGCGGTACGCGTGTAAAAACCGCGCAAGCGCATGACCAGCAACTTAGCGAAGTTGCCCGAAACGCTATCGGCGAAGATCTTCGGGACGCCCGTCGTTCCGCTGGTGAGGATGTAAGCTTGCGTATCGTCTTGGTACAGAGCGGATTTTGCGCCCAGCATCGAGCTTTCCACAAACGGACGATAGTCGAAATACGTGGTAAGGGGCGCGCTTTCCAGCCACTCCTTAGCGTTGCCCGTCTTATCGGCACCGTGCTTCTTCCCGAATGAACTGTTGCGCAGACGCAGGTATATTTCGTTCAGAACGATGTCCTCGTAGCGGTCGAAATCCTTGAACAGTTCGGGCATACCGTAATACAGCTCGATCTGATCGCTTTCAAGCAGGCGCTGCGGCAGCGACTTATCGATGCGCTTCGCATGGACGTCGGCTTCGGCGTCTTGGATGGCCTTCTCGTAACCCTTCACCGCAACCTCTCTTTCCAGCGGCTAAAGAACAGCTTCTGTTTCTGCTTCATCGGGAAGTTTCGCGGCAACAACCGGCAGCTTCATGGACTGGACGATAAGACCGAGCTGCATAAGCGACAGGTACAGGTTGCGCCTGTAGCCCTTGCGAACAACGTAAACCTTGCCGGACGCGATACCCGCCTGTTCCATAGCGGCCTTCAGCTTAGCAGCGAGCGCAACACGGTCGGCCGGCTCGCGATAGAACTCAACGACAACGGAAAGCTCTTCGCCCTGCGCGCCGTTTTCGACGAACGCCTGGAACACCGAAGCGATGGCATCTTCGGAATCGAGCACACCCAAAACCAGGTCGCAAAACTCGAAGCCGTAAAGCGACGCGTCGTTCACCTTGATGACCTCGGCGGCGCGGCCCCTGAACTCGATGCACGCCGTTTCTCCCCTGAAGCTATCGACGCGGATGATGTCGTGCAAGTTGTAGCGACACAGACCCGAGTACGTGGTGACCAGCACCTCGTACAGCTTGCCAACCTGCAGGTCGCGCATTTCAACAGGATCACCACCGTCGAGCGGCGAAAACTCGAAGAAGCCACCGAACACGTTGAGCGGCCCGACGTCGGAACCAGGATTGCTGGTTGCAGCGATCATGATTTCAGTGCAGCCGTAAGGCGTGTTGTAGTAGCGCATACGGCTGGGCAGGCGGTCCATCACATCGCGACTGAAGCAGCCGACGCTGCCGCCGATCCAGCCCGTGGCCAGACGAAAACGCGGCCACACTTCATTAAAGTCGAACTTACCCGTCTCCTTGAGCAACGTCGCAAGCTCATCGGCGCGCGCGGGGTTCGGCTGGAACATGCCCTCAAGCAGAACGCGATCTTCGTCGGCAATGTCTACTGAGAAGTGACCGGTGCGGATATCCTCGATCATCTGAGCGGCGTTCGCCTCGATGCTGTCAAGAAAGTCGCCGAAAGCGTCAAGGTTGTTGCAATTCGTTTGAACCAGATTCTTCTCGACAAGAGCGTACAGCGCATACATATAATTGCGATCGGTTTCGCTCATCTGCACTTCAAGGAACTCGTACGGGAAGATGAAAACGTCGCCGCCGTTCTCCCACAATGCCTTACCGGCCTGACTTGATGTGCGACGAACCTCTTTGCCGTTATGGGCAACGGGGATGGATGTGGGGTTAACAACCGGCATGGTTTTGAATCCGGGCTCGCGTAGCACGGGCTCGTTGTGCACGATGCCCATTTGGTACAAGTCGATGGACGTCTGACGAGCGATAGCGCCAACACGCGTCTCGATGTAGTATTTGCCCGCGAAACCGCCTCGCCCCGTGGACATCAAGTAATGATCGGTAGGAAGCGATGAAAGCTGGTTGCCTTCACCTTCCATGTCGCGCGCCACGTAATCGACGTAGTCGGCGTATTCAGAAACAGGCACCTTGGCAAGGAACTCTTCCTTGCTGGACACGCCCGCGAAGCCGTGGTCGTGCGCGTAAGCACTGTCCGCGACGATCTTGATTATCTCGTCGAGAACTTCGTCCTGCACCTTCGCGCCGTGCGCATACAGGTCGTCGAAGCCCTTGACGAAATAACTTCCCAGATCATCCTTCACGCGTTCGGGTATGTACTTTTTCGTATCCATGTTTCTCCTGTAAAACAGGGCTCGGACACCGCCTTCCAGCAATGTCCGAGCCCGCTATTCCTGACAAAACTCAATGAGCAATGCCATAAAGGTTATCACGGCCGATAAGCTAAACCCAACCCGTTACCTAGGCGAAAAGCGAGAAGATAACGCCGCAAACCGGCAGGCCGATGATAAGGCCAAGAACCATCATGATCGGGAGGATCTTGCAAGCTGCCTTGGTCATCTCGGTAGGATCGGCCAGCTCTTGCGTCATTGCAACGGCGGTAACCGGCGAAGCAGCAGGCGTGGCAAGTGCGAACTGAGCCATGATGAAGAGCATCACGACGACCATGGTGGGATCCAAGCCAACCTTGGTTGCGTAGTTGACCAGCAGCGGCATGACCATAACAGCGACGATCATGTTGTTAGCGAAGTTGGTAAGGATAACTGCCAGAACAAGGGCGACGACGACGAAGACCCACGGAGACATGCCCATGAACGGCACGAACAGCATGGCCATTGCGGCGGGGATACCGGTCTCGAGGCCGGGAACAGCACCGCTCATATAGGTCGAAAGCAGCATGATGAAGCCAACCATGGTGACCTGACCCCAGTTGCAGAGGTGAAGCAGTTCCTCGATACCGCCGATGGCGTTGCCTTCCTCGTCCTTAAGGAACGGCATGAGAGCGGTGCCAAGCAGGCAGAAGCCAGCCAAGCCAAGAAGGCTCAGGTAAGGCTTAAGCGGGCCGACAGCAGCCAGAACGTTGACCAGAATGAAGCCGACGAACATGATAAGGGCGATCTTCTGAGAACGCGTTGCCTTGAGCTCGGCGCAGTCGCTGCAGAACTCAGCAAGGGGCTTTGCGTCGACGCGCATGACGAACTTCATGACAAGCACCCAGCAGGTGATCATCAGAACGCCGACAACAAACATGCACAGCAGGTACGCAACCATGTTCATGGGGTACGCGGCGAACATCTTCATGTATGCGCCGTAGAAAACCAGGCCCGTGGAAATGAACGGGAACAGGATCTGGCCAAGCATGAGGGCAAACGCAGTGCCCAGGTAAGTGAAGACGGCAAGCTTGCTGTTCTTCGCAACCTTGCAGGCATTCAGCATGGAGGTAATGAATGCGCCGAAGATGATCATCAAGATGATGGGGTTGTTAGCGCCCAGCAGGAATGCGATGAAAAGAATGACCCAGATGGTTACCCACGGCTTGCCCTGCATGAGCTTGTTGCCAAGCAGCTTGCTGGCCAACCAGTTGAATGCGCCGGTGGTCATGGCGATGCCAATGACGCCCATGCACAGGATCAGGGCCATAACAGTGGTGTTGCCGAACGAACCGGCAATGACGCGGTCGAAGCCGATAGACGTCATGCCCAAGCCGAACATGGCGACGATGCTCGGCCAAAGCATGTCGATGGTGATCCAGCCGTAAACTGCGCCGACGAAGCAGCCCAGAATGCCCATGCCAAGCGGCGTGATGCCCGCGAAGCCGGGAACGAACTGACCGCCTAAGCAGAATGCAGCGACCACCAGGTAATGAATAGGCGAAATTTTCTTCGCTTTAGTATCCATAACCCTCCCCTTTCTTTGTAGCTCTTACAATCCTTCCGTTTTGTTTCGCTACCAGCGCGCACATCCTTCCGGCCTCCCTCCGTCAGGATCTACGCGCTCAATGGCAGCTGCAAACGTCCATGGTTTCACCATATAGTCTTCATCTTTAGGCGTGAATCAACAGTTGGGATGGCAGATTATCTGGGGTATGAACTTTTAGTTGCACCCCCTTTGACTTTTTGGATAACCGCTGGTCAGCGAACTGTAATTCCGAATCATTCACTTATAGAGAATATTAATTACCGTAATGACAGTCATCGTGTTTGTCTATGACACCTCATTAATCGGTGAAATCGCTTTATTTCTCACGAAAATCCGTTACTGCCAGTAAATGCTTGCATCTTCGCACCAAACGACGAAAAGGCCCCTGTGACGCTTTCGCCACAGGGGCCTCAAACGAACTAACTAAAGCTGGTTTATTAGACGCGCTCGGTGAAGATGTCGTACGCAGGCGAACCCTCGCACTGAGCCGGGAAGTCGACGCCCAGAAGGACAGAGGCGGTAGGTGCCAAGTCGACCTCGCGGATGTGCATCGGGGTGCGATAGCCTTCCTTGATGCCGGGGCCGGCTGCGCAGAAGATCGGACTGAGCGAGGTGTCGTTGTGACCCCATGCCGTGGACAGGCCGGCGCCGTGGTCCTCGGCGTAGTTCTCGTTCACGACGAAGACGATGTCGGAGCCCATCGGGCCACCCAAGCCGATCAAGACAGCATCCTTATTGTGGAGCGCTAGGTCGAAGATGCGCTTGCCCGTCTTGGGGTGCTTGTAGCCGTACAGATCGGTGATGATCTGTTCCTCGAGCTCGTACTTATCGGCGGGATCGACGATGCCGTGCGGGTCGCGGCCCTTGACGTTGATGTAGATCGAATTGGAGCGGGTCATGATGGCCTTGCTCTTCTCCCAATCGACCTCGGGCAGCTCATTACCATTCTCGTCCTTCTTAAGAACGGTGTAACCGAACTTATGAAGCGGCTCGATGGAAACGCCGGTGTTGTCGCCCATGGCCACGGCTTCTTCCTCGGCGCTGATCAGAGCGTGATCGGAGAAGATGGCGATGGTCCAACCCTCGTCCAGCAGGTGCATGAAGGAACCCAGATAATCGTCGGTAACCTTGTAGGTTGCCTCGGCGAACTTCACGACCTCGGACTCGTCGTAGCGGCTGGTGTCGCGGTTCTTCATGTACTTCATGTAGTTGTGACCCTGAAGGTCAACATTGTGGAAGTGGCTGAAGACGACTTCCGTGCCCTGCTCTTCAATGAAGTAGTGAATGACGTTGGACTGCCACTCGGCGGCCTTGATCCACTGCTCGTTGTTGCACTTCAGGATGAGGTCGGCGTCGTTGCCGGACATCTGGCTAGTGGGTTGCGGAGGTCCGAAGCGATCCACGATGGTCTTGAAGTTCTCCTTCGGGAACCAGACGGAGCCGTCGGTGCAGCTCATGCCGCGGGAGGCCCAGATGCGGACATACGAGCCGTCCTCGGCGATCTTGAGCAGGCGCATGTTGCGGTACACGGGCTCGGGGCCTTCCTTGGAGGGGACGACGTCATACACGCCAACCAGGCCAGCGGCTTCCGTCAGGGTTGCCAGCGGCTCGACCGTCTGCTTGTCCTTGTAGATGGCGACGGTGTCGTATGCGCCGGACTCGCCCTTCAGAATAAGCGCCGGGCGCATGACCTTGCCATAGAAGGTGATGATCAGGAATTCCTTGGCGTCGGCCGGGATCTCGAATTCCCAACCGTTGGTCGGCATAACCGGGGACACGCTGACGCCCGTGGGGAAGTCGGCGAGGTGCCACATGAGGCCCTGCTGCTCTTCGTAGATGACGTTATCAACAACGAAGCTGTCGCTGGGCTGGTAACCCTCGACGTCGATGAACTCCTTGTACCACTTCTTGTATTCCTTGATGCGCTCCTTGGCCTCGGGCGAGGAACCCGGAGCGGATACGGGGATGCCATCATGAACGGGCGGGTGCAGGAACTTGAGCTCCTCATCACCCTCAACCTCGGAGGTGATGGTGGCCATGGGCATGTAGTTGGGCTTGGAGCACTTGGTGCTGGCCACGTACATCATGTCAAGGTCGCGGACGCTGGACCACGCGCAGCAAGCGCCGGGCGAAGAGCCGTCAATGGTAACCAGGTTGTCAGAGTCGATGGTCGGAGGGAACGAGCCGCCGGGCCAATGCATGACCAAGGTCTTCTTGCCTTCCTGAGCAGTGACGTTCCACAGAGGCTCGGCCTTCAGGAAGCGCGAGCTGAATGCGCCAAGCGTGACGTCCTTGTCGTTTTCGGCAGACAGGTTGTAGTCCATGATGCCGTGCGTCATGGGGTATGCGCCGGTGGCGAGCGTTGCCCACATCGGCGGCGTGATGGTGGGATTGGCACCCAGCATCATCAGGTCGTCACGGCAGGCGCCCCTGTCCATGAGCTTCTTCAAATTGGGCATCTTGCCTTCGCGAACCAAACGGCTGGCGAAGCGGGGTCCATACCGTCGATACCCAGCAAAAGCATCTTCTCGGTAAGGCCTTTAGATCTAAGCATGTGCATCCTCCCTCTCTCTGGGCTGGCATAAACAACGCTTATACCAGTATAGGCTGCACTTTATAGCAAAGAGAAGCACCGTTAACGGCACTCGATTTGAAAGGGCATCAACTGAAGTAGGATGCCTAGTCCGACTCCGAAACGAAATAGAGATCCCTTCGCAATGAAGAAGTCTCTGGGTGATGCATAAGGAGAAACGCATAGCCTACGCGGCTCTCACATCTACATAGCCTACGCGGCCCGCTCGTTCCGAGGAACTCGTTTTCAGATTCGGTTTGGCAGCTGTCGCTGCGCTTCCGCGGAAGCGCGCTCGGTTGCACCGCTGGCTGGCCGACTGTTGCAAATAACACACTTCGGCTTGATAAGAGCAGCCTATTTCGACAGTGCCAAACCAAACGCACTCCTAAAATCAAATGCATCGGAAACGGGAACGAAAGGCAAGCTTGCAACTCAAGCAAACAGCCTCGGATCGACCCTTCCCCTTAACTCAAAACCATCTCGACACGAAAGAGGTAGACAGCATGAAGAAACTCGATAGCTCCGATTTCGACGAAGCGATCTACGACGACGGAGAACCTTGTCTGGTTATGTTCAGCCGCAAGACCTGCCATGTCTGCCAAGACGTGCACCCCAAAATCGAAGAGCTTTCTGAAGATGGCTCTTACGAGAACAAATTCGGCTTTTACGAAGTCGACGTCGAAGAAGAGCCCGCTTTGTTCCAGCGCTTCTCGCTGAAGGGAGTTCCTCAAGTGCTGTTCTTCAACGACGGCGAGTTCCTTGGCAAGCTCTCCGGCGATCATCCGATCGAGGAATTCGAAGAGAAAATCGAGGAAACCATCGGCTAACAAGACCGGACGAGACACTCTCCTACTATTCAAAGCCTCCTCCCGGCCTTCTCCTTTCCCAAGCCCGACCCCCTTTCTCCCTGGGTCGGGCTATTTTTTGCCCAACGACCATCAACAAATAATAGGTGCCGGGCATCCCGACATCTATCGAACACGAGACAAGCCTCGTCCAAGCCCGCAATCCACCCTCTTTCAGGCACACTCGGGAAATCACTCTCCGAAGACGGAGTAATACCCCTCGCCCAGCAAAGCCATCAGCTGCTTGCCAGCGGCTTTCTTCTGCAACCAAGCCGGCACATCGTCGCTTGCCGGAATGCGAATTATCGCAGTCGGGGAGGTAACGTCCCTCCAGCAATCCCACACTGCCGGAAAGTAAGCATTGGAGTACGATTCCAGGCCGTTTGCTCCCCTGTACACAAAGCCGTAGCGAGCACCCGAAACCGGTTTCGCCAGTTCTTCGGCCATGGCGCGCACAAGATCGGCGCGATAGTCGCCGTTAACAAGACCCCTATGCCACGCAAGCGACACCATACCCGACTCTACCGCATCCTTTTGGTCGGCTTCGCAAGCAAGTTCCTTCACGTAATCGGTGATGGCAGGGCCTATACCACGCGGCATCGCGTCCGAACGCGCCTCCACATTGGCTTTCAGCATTGGCATGACTTCAGCTTCCAGATAGCCCTTCATCGCCTCATCCAGATGCCGGTCATTCCCTCCCTCGTACAAACGAACACGACGGAACACCCTTTCGGACACAACGCCCCAAAGCATCCAGCGCCGAAACTGCTCCCTTGCACACTCGTCCTCGTTCTCGGAGATGTAAATTCGATAGCCATCCTTGGCCGACCACGAACAAAACCCGTATCGGTCTTCCTCGCGACCGAAAGCACCGCTTTTAGCAAGCTCTTCGGCAACCATCCCCGAATAAATGTCCCTGTGCGGAAGCCCTTCCATCACATACCCTTTCATCCAAAGACCAACCGATGAAAAACGATCCCGCAAAACGGACGTTTTTACGGGATCGAAAGCAAGCTCGAAAAGCACGATTCAGCTTTTCGGTTTTCTAGAACATCAGGATGCCAAGCGGGATTCCGACTGCAAGAGCCGCAATCAGAGCAGCGATGCCGTTAATCCATCCCCACTTGTAGCAACTGCCCATGGTCACCCACTCGGTGTTGCCGTACAGCATTCCGGCACGCGTGGAAGCTGCAGGGGTGCCAAGAGCTGCGGTAAGAAGCAACTGGCCAAGCATCAGCACGAGAACAGGATTCGCCCCAAGATTCTGAGCGATCACCATGAAGATCGGCACGATGGCGACCAGGCACACAAGGTTGTGGGCCACCTGGGTAAGCAGGAACAGGAAGACGGAAACCGCGATTAAGAACAAAATCGGGGAAAGACCGTTCAGGCTGGTGTGAGCAAAAGCCGCCACGATCTGAATGATGCCGGCGTTGGCGTCCTTCAAAGCCGCGCCCAAAGGAACCGTAACGGTCAAAAGCAGAATGACATTCCACGGAACCGCGCCGGCGTAATCAGCCATCTTCGCGAAGTTGAAATAATCTTCCCCGTCTTTCTTACGGAAAAGCGCAGCGATAACGACAACCAAGATAATGGTGCCCGTTGTGCCGATGGTCTTCAAGAACGTCTTCAAAGCGCAATTAGGAAGGAACGTCGGCGCAAACAGCAAGACGATCATAAGTACCATAACACCGACAGCGAACTTCTGCTCTGCCGTGAAACGCGTTTTACCGTCGCCGATCGAGAAATCGCAATCGGTGCATTTCGCAAGCTTGCTCACATCGATACGGAAAATGAAACGGGCGGCAAGAATGACAAGCGCGATGGCAACTGCATAAACCGCCGTGCTCCAAGCGATGAACGCCGGATACGAAAGGCCGCCGGGAACGAACATCGCGTCGTAGTTCTGAATGGTGACGAGGCCCCAAACGCTCCAGGGTTTGCAATAGTCGCCGAATGCGCCGATGGCGGCGATGTTAACGATAAGGAAAGCGCTCAGCGGGCTGTGCTTGTCCATTTCGGAAATGCGGATGATCTGATAAGCGCATGCCCAACCAATAAGAATCGACGGCACCGAGCCAATCAGGAATCCCAAGAAGTAGATCAAAACTAAAAACGCCGTGATGAACAGCCAGGGTTTGCCCACGAAGCGCTTCGAGGCCATGAACTTTCCCATTACGGTGTCGATCAGACCCACCTTTTCAAGCCACTTGGAAAGCACCGAGATCAGAACGACCAAAGCAACAACGTTGCCGCCAAAACCCGCCTGCCAAGCAGTATCGACAGTGAATGCACCGGTAAGGCCCAAAGCCAAGATGCCGATAAGAGACGGAATGCCCAGGCCAACCGTCGACCAGCCAACCATCAGGCCGATGAAGATAAACAAAACCTGCCAGCCGTAATCCGGCAATGGCGCTGCGTGAATGAAGAAGCCTGCAAAAATCAGAATGACAGTTGCGGCCTCGCACGCGTAGTGCTTGAAATTGATAGCCATGAAGCTCCCCCTTGGCTTTGGCCAAAGACGCACGGGTTTCCTCTTATGCGAATGCGCCCGGCCCCTTTTTCATCGGAGCCGGGCAACAATCCTGCAACTCACGTCCTCACCCGGACGCCTTATTCATTTGTCAGAAAGCAGATCGCAAATTACTTGTCGCAGCATTCAAGAGCCTGATACACGGGAGCGCCCTCGCACTGCGCCGGCATGCGGGTTCCCAGTAGGGCTGCAACAGTCGGAGCCACGTCGGTCTGACGAACGTCACGCTGCATGTTCTCGACATGCTTGACACCCTGGCCGGCGATGACGAACACCGGGGAAACGCTCGTGCCATAGTAAGCCTCGAAGGTCGAGAGGCCCTGGCCATGCTCCGAGACGAAATGCTCGCGGTTAGCGTATACGATGTCGCCGGTGTAGGGACCGTCAAGGCCGATGATGCGGGCATCCTTGTTATGCAGCGCCATGCAGACGATGCGGTTGCCGTCCTTGTCCTTGTAGCGGTACAGATCGTCGATGATCTGCTCTTCAACATCGTACTTGTCGGCAGGATCGACCAAGCCGTCAATAACAGTGCCGTCTTCCTCGACGTGCTTGTCGCGACCCTTGACGTTCACCCAGATATAGCTCGTGCGGACAGCGACTGCCTTGGTCTTGGTCCAGTCAACCTCGAAGGTGTCGTTGCCGTTCTCGTCCTTCTTCATGACGGTCCAGCCAAGCTCGCGCAGAACACCGGCGCACAGGCCACCGGCATAGCCAAGGCGTGCAAGAGGCTTGTCGTGGATCTGCTCGCCATGGTCGGACGTCAGGATGATTGCCCAACCCTCGTCCAGCAGATGCATGAACTGACCGACGTACTCATCGGCAACCTCGTAGGTGGCGTCGATCTGCTTCTGCCACTCCTCCTCGGGGCCGAAGCCGGGCTTTTCAAGCGCGTAATTCCAGAACTGGTGCGCGGAGTGATCGATGAAGTGCTGGTGCGAGAAGACAACCTCGACGCCCTTCTCCTCGATCATGTAGTTGATCGCACGTGCCTGCCACAGCGCGTTCAGGCGCCACTGCGGAGTGAGGATCTTCTGAGCGAACTCGAGCGACGTGCCGCCCATCTGGGTGAACGGAGGCGTGCAGCCGCAGTTCTCGGTGATCTCCTGATAGAGGGACTTCGGCGACCAACGATCGTCGCAGTCGGTGCGGAATGCGGTGGACATCCAAAGGCGAACCTTGGTGCCATCGGGCGCGATCTCGAGAGCTTGGTAGTTACGGGAAGCCTGGGTCTTCTTGCCCTTATCGATAGCGTCGTCAATGACGTCCTCAACGATAACGCCCTCTTTAAGAGTGCACAGCGGCTTCTCTTCCTTCTTGGACTTGTAAACCTCGACAGTGTCGTACGTGCCATCTTCACCCTTAAGGATCAGGCAGGGGCGACGGAGCTGACCGCCGAAGGTGTAAACGACGAACTCGCGTGCGCCCTCGGGAACCTCGTGAGCCCACTTGGTCGGCTCAGAGATAGGCGACTCGATCTGATCGTACGGAACCTTTGCCAAAATGCCAGCACCCTCGTCGACGTTGTGGAAGTTGACGTTCCTGATGCGCTTCATCTTGTAACGGTTAAGCAGGAGCTCCTTGGCATTCTTCATGCTGCTTGCCGACATCTTGAAGTCATCGTACTTGGAGGAATCGTCATCCTCTTCCTCAAGATCGAGGTTGTCGATAACGCAGTCGGTCGAAGAATCACCCAGGTTGCCGCCAGACTTGGTCTGGTCGATGAACGTCGCCTCGGTGAATTCAGTGGAAGCAACCGCCAGCTTCTCGAAGTCGATGTTCGCGATGGAGTAGTTCACGGATGCGGGCTGGGAACCGTCGACCACATACAGGTTCTCGGAATCGCTCGAAGGAGGCCACGAAGAGCCGGGCCACTGGAAGACAAGGGTCTTCTTGCCGGCCTCGGCCGAAACGTTCCACATCTGCTCAGCCTGGCACAGGTGGCTGTCAAGACCGTAAATGATGGTGTCAAGCGCATCGGGCGCCTGGTTCCAGAAGTCGGTGATGCCGTGCGTGCCGGGGTTGCAGCCACATGCAAGCGTGGTCCACTGAGCCGGAGTGATGGTGGGCATCGAGCCCAAAAGCGAGAGGTCCTCGCGAGCAGCGCCACGATCGATCAGCTTCTTCACGTTCGGCATCTTGCCTGCATCGACCATGCGCTTCAGGGTCTTAGGCTCCATGCCGTCCAAACCAAGGACCAAAACCTTATTATCATTCGCCATTTTCGAATTCCCCCTAAACTGGAAAGGTTCTTTCGTTCGTCCAGATGCGCGATTGCGGTGGCCACCGAATTCGTCTTCGCTTCATCTGGGGAAAATGATAAGAAGGCAGCGTTTTTCACACCGTGTTCAAATAGCACTCAATTCACTGGCAAATGTGTTATTCAGCACATTTATCAACGCAGCAAGCTGTTGAACGACACACCGCTGTGCAGTTGTCCCTTTTGAAGGGAATGCGAGCGGTTTAGCAGGTGATACACTTGTGGTTCTTCTGATAAGGGGGATTTAAATGAGTAGAATCGCTGCGAATAGGCAGGCCAATCGCACCAATCCGAACACGGTGCTTGAAACGTTCTCCGCCGCCAAAAACAGCTTCGAACTTTACGATGCCGAGATTGAAGCGTTCTTCTTGGGGAATTACATCTACCATGACGTCATCCATCGCAAAGACCGTTTCGCTAGCCTTAACACCTTCGGTAAGGGCGCGATCGTCTACCTACATCGAGGCAGGTTCAAGCAGTACATCACAAACCCTGCGGGACAAGAGGTTTTCCTTGGCTTTTTGCCCCAGCATTCAACGTTGGCGACAATGAAAAGCGGTTATGAGCTTGGTAAAAGCATGATCGCGAACACCGATTGCTCGATATACGTTGCAACGAACGACTCATATTTCAAGTTTTTGCAGTCTTCGCCAAGGCTCATAGAGCATCAGTTGTTCGAGCCTTACTATCGCCGAAACCTGAATGATTTCGCCAAAGTTGAGACTATGTTCTACCCCGCTCAGGTCAAAGTGTACGAATATGTCTCGTACCTTGCATTGCTTTTTGGAAAGCATGACCCGACGGATTGCAGGGTGATGCTGGTTGATTATCCGCCGACCGTCAAAGACATGGCGAACTACCTGGGGATCCATCGCAGCAACGCGTCGCGCTACCTTAGTGAGCTTGAAGCGCTCGGCCTTGTCGAGCATTCCTCGAAGCTCTTGAAGGTTAACGACATCGTCGCGCTGGACGGCAAAGTTGAAGAACTTAAACGCGCTTACCTAGAGAAATAAGACACGTGCAAGATTCGGCTTTATAGGGCGCTTTTCGCGGTATCTCGCAGAATGCAAAATGGGCGGCTCCCCAACGGGGAACCGCCCATTTCAATATCGAGCACGTGATCCGTTTATTAGAGACGCTTGACGAAACGGCCGTCGCGGGTGTCGATCTGCAGGACATCGCCGATGTTGACGTACATCGGAACCTGGATGGTTGCGCCGGTCTCGACGGTTGCAGGCTTGGTGGAGCCCTGAACGGTGTCACCCTTGAAGCCAGGCTCGGTCTCGGTGACTTCAAGCTCGACGAACATCTGCGGTTCAACGCTGATCAGCTCTTCGCCAGCGTACTGCAGGGTAACCTCGTCGCTTTCCTTCAGCCACTTAGCAGCGTCGCCAACCTGGTCGTGCGGAATAGGCATCTGCTCGTAGGTGTTGGGATCCATGAAGTTGAAGTCGGCGCCGTCGTCGTACAGGTACTGCATGGTGCGCTGCTCGAGACGAACGGTATCGAACTTGGTGCCGGCATTGAAAGTGTAGTCGACAACGCGACCGGTCTTGATGTCGCGAAGTTTGGTGCGCACGAACGCGCCGCCCTTGCCGGGCTTAACATGCTGGAACTCGACAATGGTGCACATCTTGTTGTTGTAGACGATGCACATGCCGTTCTTGAAATCTGCGGTAGAAATTGCCATAACTGGTCCCTCTAACTCGTCTGAAAAAATGCGGCTATATTATAACCATCTCATGAGTCGATTGAGTGAATCGCTCATAACCTTCACTCGTAACCACGCCGAAGTCCTCAAGGCGCATGCCGAACTTGCCGGCAATGTAAATGCCAGGCTCAACCGTGACCACGTTGCCAACCTCAAGCGGCTTGTCGTACGTGGCGTTCAGGTATGGAAGCTCGTGAACGTCGACGCCCAAGCCATGGCCAAGACCGTGACCCATCTTGCCGCCGAAGCCGCCTTCAACAAGAATGCGCTCGGCCAGCTCGTGCATGTCGCGACCGATGACGCCAGCTTTGATGGTTGCCTCAACCGTCTCGTTCGCGCGACGGATGGTTTCATATGCAGCGCGCATCTCGTCGCTGGGCTTGCCAATGAACACAGTGCGCGTCATGTCGGCGTTGTAGCCGAACGCCTTCGCGCCGTAATCCATAACCACGCTGTGGCCCTCTTCGATAATGCGGTTACCCGCCTGACCATGGGGGCTTGCGCCGTTCGCGCCACAAGCAACGATGGATTCGAACGCCACGCCCTGCGAGCCGTGGCGAACCATGAAGTCCTCAAGCTCGATCTTCACCTGAAGCTCAGTCATGCCGGGCTTGATGTACTCGATGATATGGCTGAACGCATCGTCGGTGATTTTCTGAGCGGCCTTCATACGCGCAAGCTCGCGCACGTCCTTCACGGCGCGAAGCCCGTTCACCAAGCCCGTTGTCTCGACCAGCTGAATGCCCGATCCCTCAAGCTCGGAGACGACCTTGCGGTACTCGGCAAGCGTGATATCGTCCTCGATGCCAAGCTTGCGGCCCTCGCCCTCTTTCTTAACGATGTCGCGTGCGAACACGGCATGCGACTTTCGCTCGTCGTCGATGGCCACGGACGAGCCGATACGCTCGACGCGATCCAGGCAGTTCGTGGAGTAACGGCTGTCGGTGTGCATAGTGGCGCCTTCGGGCGTGACCAGCAGCGCATGAGCGCGGTCGGGGTCGAAAATATCGTCGAAGGCGGTCATCCAGTAGATGTTCATGTTGTCGCGGGCGATGAAGTCATCGATGCCCTGCTGCTGACACGCCTCACGAACGCGCGCGATGCGCTGAGCGGACAGCTCGCCAAGCGAAGGCAAACCCTCGGGTTCTGCGGGACCCTCAATGGCAGCGGGGGCGTCGTTTGAGCCTTCGACGCTGTCAGCGACTTCCGAGGAAGCCTTAAGCTCTTTGACGCTGTCGGTGACTTCCGAGGAAGCCGCCTCGGCGTCCTCGGCATCGGAAAATCGACGCTGTCGCTGCGCTTCCGAGGAAGCGCGCTCGGCGTCCCCCAGCCTCTGCGGGTTGCTCACATCCAGCAGATAGTCGACGGCGTCGCAGTAACCCTGGATGCCCATGCCCTTGATCTGCGCGACGCACACCGGGGCGGTCACGGAAACGCGGCGGAAGTCCTCGCGCGAATCGACATCGGACAGATGAACCTCGACCACCGGCGTGTCGATCGACGCGATGGCATCGCGGATGGCATACGAATAATGCGTATGCGCACCGGGGTTGTAAATGACAGCGTCGTACTTGGCGGGCGCCTTGTGCAGCTTGTTGATCAGCTTGCCCTCGCTGTTACTTTGGAAGCACGTTGCCTTCACGCCACGCTCGGCAGCGTACGCGATAACCGTCTCTTCCAAGGTCTCAAGCGTGTCGTAGCCGTACACGGCCGGCTCGCGCGTGCCCAACATATCAAGGTTGGGGCCGTTCATCACCAGGATCTTCTTCAGCTTCATAATCACAGCCTCCTTGGCCGTCATGCCGCCTGTTTTGCTTTCGCTATTCGAAGCGTTGCCACTGCTCAAGATACGCCAGAATCTCGGCGTCGGAAAGCGTGACCGCCTTCCATTCTCCCACATCAACGGGAAGGATGAAACGGATGGAGCCACCGCGCGTCTTCTTATCGTGCTTCATAGCCTCCAAAACAACAGCTGGATCGGCCTTGAAGTCAAGGGGCGCCAAACCCAACGCATCTAGCAAATCAGCCTGCGTCTGAACGAAATCGTCCGACGCACCCAGCTTTTCCCTTGCCACAAGCGCCGCGAAGCGCATGCCTTCGGCGACAGCCGCGCCATGCGAGTACACGCCATAGCCCGCAACCGACTCGATCGCGTGGCCAAGCGTATGACCGTAGTTCAAGCACTCGCGCACACCCGAAGTCTCGGTTTTGTCACGCGCAACGACGTTTGCCTTGAACACCACGCAACGCGCAACAGCTTCGGCAACCGCTGCGGCATCGTGTGCCGCAAGCGCTGGCACGTTCTCAAGCATCCAAAAGAAGAACTCGTCAGAATCGATGACCGACGACTTGGCGATCTCAGCGCATCCGCAACGCCATTCACGCTGGTCAAGCGTTGAAAGCGTCGCCGTGTCGGCACAGACGTGGCTGGGTTGGAAGAACGTTCCCACCAAGTTCTTTCCCTCGGGAAGGTTCACCGCGGTCTTGCCGCCAACCGACGAGTCAACCATGGAAAGAAGCGTCGTGGGCACCTGCACCACGCAAACGCCGCGCATGTACGTGGAAGCGACGAAGCCAGCCAAGTCACCCACCACGCCGCCGCCAAGGGCGACAACGACGCAGTCGCGCCCCAGGTCAAGCTGCGCCATGGCGCTCCAGATCTCGCCCGCCACCTCAAGCGACTTGGTCTCCTCGCCCGCCGGCACGGTGATCTCGCTGGTTTTGAATCCCGCGCGTGCAAGCGAGGCCTTCACCTGTGCCAGATAAAGCGGACCGACGTTGCTGTCGGTGATGATAAGCACCTGGGAGAACGATCCCAGCGCAGCCACCTTCGAACCTAAGTCGTCGAGAATCCCCTGACCAATGCGGACGGCGTAATCGGCTTCGTTGGGAATGCTGACGATCACTTTTGTTGCCATAAGACTCCCTTTTCTTTCAGGATGTCGAACACCTCATGCGCGATAGACGAGCTTCCGCGCCCAACCGTATCGATGGTGACGTCTGCCACTTCCTCGTACAGAGGAAGACGCTCGTTAATGACACACTGGGCGTTTTGAAGGTCGCCGAACAGCGGGCGCGAGGAAACGTCGCTGATGCGCGAAGCCGCCTCGACCGCCGTTACCGACAGGTACACGACCAAGCCAAGCTCAGACAGGGCCTTACGGTTCTCGGGGCGCAAAACCACGCCACCGCCGCAGGAAACCACCATCGGGTCTTTCTTCATGCCCAGCTCGTAAAGCGTTTGGGTTTCGATGGCGCGAAAGCCTTCTTCGCCAACCTCGGCGAAGATATCCTTCACGCGCTTATGCTCGCAGCGCTCAATGTAGGTGTCCATATCAACGGAAGCGACACCGGCCATGCGCGCCAATTTGCGCGCAACCGAAGTCTTCCCTGCCCCCATGAACCCAACCAGGAACACTGGGCGCTCAAGCTCGTAGTTATCTTTGCTTACTGGCTTACTCGCCGCCGCTCTGCCTGTTACTAGAGCGCTCATCGCGAGCTCGTTTTCAAACGCTGCTTGTACGAAGCGATAGCCGACCTGATATCGGCCATGTTCTCGTGACCGAACTTCTCCAGGTAAGCGTTAGCCAGCACGAAAGCAAGCTCAGCTTCGGCGACAACCGCGGCGGCCGGAACCGCGCAGATGTCGCTGCGCTCCTTCGAAGCCTCCGTCGGCTCAAGCGTGTCCAGATCAACCGTCTTAAGCGGAGTCATCAACGTGGGAATGGGCTTCATGGCGCAAGTGACGATCAGGGGAAGGCCCGTGGTCATACCGCCTTCCAAACCACCCGCGTTGTTGCTGGTGCGCGTGAACCCAACACCGCGATTGAGCACGATGGGGTCATGCACCTTCGAGCCAACACGGCGAGCCGCCTCGAAACCAAGGCCGAACTCGACGCCTTTGATGGCGGGAATCGAGAACATGGCCTGACCAATACGACCGGTCAGGCGCTCATCAGCCGTTGCATAGCCGCCCACACCGGGCAGAAGCCCGCGGGCAACCACGCGGAACGTGCCGCCCAGGCTTTCGCCCGCTTCGCGCGCGGCATCGATGGCCGCCTTCATGGCCTCGGTTGTTTTCTCGTCGGGACAGCGAACCTCGGACGTCTCGATGGCCAAGGTGGTACGCTCGGCTGCATCAATCATCGGGTCGGCCTCGTCAAGCGACACCTCGCCGATGGAGGTGACATACGAGTAGATCTCAACGCCAACATCGGCCAGGAACTCCTTGGCGATACCTGCCGCCGCCACACGCGCAGCCGTTTCACGTGCGCTTGCGCGCTCGAGTACATTACGGCAATCATCGGAATCGATCTTCAGCGAGCCAACCAGGTCAGCATGACCGGGCCTCGGCATGGTCTCGCGCTTCAGATTCGCAGGGGCTTCACCGAACACCGACATACGGTCGGTCCAGTTTTGCCAATCGCGGTTCTCGACAACCAGTGCAACCGGTGTGCCCAGGGTTTTCCCAAAGCGCACACCCGAAACCACACGCGCTTGATCGCGCTCGATGGCCTGCCTGCCGCCACGGCCATAACCCGACTGGCGTCGCGCCATGTCGACGTTCAGATCGGTCTCGGAAATCTTAAGCCCTGCCGGAACGCCTTCGACGATGGCAGTAAGCTGCGGTCCGTGACTTTCGCCTGCCGTTACGTATCTCATGTAGCCGCCTTGATTCAAATAGTTTGCTTACATTCACTCTTGACTCTAACGATTCTAAACGCACTGGGCGCAGTTGAAACCCGCGCTTTCCGCCATCACCTTAAAAAGGTCGATGGAATCGAAATCAATGGCAAGGTCAAGCGCGCACTTGATGTCGTGAACCGTGGCCACCGCTTGGGCCACCAGCATGCCCTCGCCGTCGAAGGCCGCCGCGCCCGCCTTACGCGCCGCGCCGATCAGCGCGGTCTCGCCGTGGGCGTACACCACATCGAACACAGCCTGACCAGCCGAAATAAGTGACGTATCGAACGGAGCCGGATCGCCCGGGTTCATGCCAAGCCGCGTGGCGTCGATGATGACGCCGGCGCCGGCGATCAAGTCGGCTCCCTGCTCGTACGAACAACCCAGCACCTGGCAGGAATCCACGATGTCGTTCAAGCTTGCCTGCGAATACCGCGGGTCGATGGCGGCGATCACGGCGCCGTCGCCTTGGGCAAGCTGTTCAAGGCGCTGGCGATAGTCGGCAACCGCAGCCTTCGTGCGCACTTCGTCGCGGCCCATCAGCACCACGTGAGAAGCACCCGCCAATGCGCAAGCGTGCATGATCGCGCGCGCCGTGGGACCCGTTCCGCACACAACCACATCGGTGCCCTTGAACACGACGCCGCGTCGCTTCAAATAGGAAACGCAGCCCAGCCCGTCGGTGTTGTCGGCGATAAGCACGCCGTCCTTGTTCACCAGAATGTTCGCGCCCTGAGCCAACGCGGCCGACGATGTGACGACGCTCGCCGCCTGAAAAGCCACGGGCTTATGCGGCGTGGTGATGTTGATGGAAAGATAATCGCGCGCTTCGATAAACGCGCGCGCGTCTTCAGGCGACTCGATGTCGGCGAAGCCATAGTCCCAATCTAGCCCGAGTTCCCGGTAGACAGCGTTGTACATCACGGGAGATTTCGAGTGGGCCACCGGATGACCCAGGACATACAGCTTCTGCATGGCGTCCCCTATCTGGTTCAGTCGTCCAAGCGCCGATTGCGCAGGATCTTTCTTTCAATTTTGCGAATGACAAGCGTATGGGCAAGGTCTTGCTCGACGAGCGGCTGCACCAAAAACGCTTTCATGCCAACGACATGTGCGCCGATGACATCGGTCGACATCTGATCGCCGATTGTCACCGTTTGATTCTTCGGGGCGCCCAACGCACGGCATGCGTCGTAGTAGCCCTTGGGAAGCGGCTTCATCGCCTTGGCCACTACAGGCAGCGAGAGCTCTTTGCCAACCTGAAACGGCGTTTCATGCCAGTTGTTGGAAAGCAGGCAGAATGTGATGCCTGCCGCCTGCGCATGATCGAGCCACTCGCGCACATCGGTCGGGATCTCACGCGTGTCGCGGGTGAGGATGGTGTTGTCGATATCAAGCAAAACGAAGCGCAACCCGCTTGCAAGCAGGTCGCGCTCTACGTTGATTCTCGTGATACGAGAGAAGTATTTATCAGGGGAAACGAAAGACATGCGCTTATTCGAAGGTCGCGCGATGCTCTTCGTAGGTCTCGCTGAAGTAGTACTGCATGACGCCCTTGTCATCGGGTGCGAAGTAGAAGTACAGGTACTTGGTGGTTTCGGGCGCGCACACGGCCTGCAGGGTAGCAAGACCCGGCGAGTTGATGGGCGTGGGCGGCAGACCGTCGATGAAGTAGGTGTTGTACTCGTTCTCGGTGGCAACGTCATCGGCCGTGGGGTCGTGACCCACGAAGTAAGCGACGGTGGCGTCGGACTGCAGGCGCATCTTATCGGCAAGGCGGTTGTAGAAAACCGAAGCGACGGTGGCGCGATGGTCGGCGTCAGCCTCTTTCTCGACGATGGAAGCAAGGTTCACCACGTCGTAAAGCGACAGGCCCTTGGAAGTTGCGTAGGACAAGTCAAGGGATGCGGTCTCGATCTTGAACTGGTCGAGCATGGCGCGGATGATCGAGTCGGCCGTGGAAGTATCGTCGAACGCATAGGTCTTGGGGAACAAGAAGCCCTCAAGCGAATGGGTGCCGGCCGAAGACAAGAAGCTGTAGCTGCCGGCATACACGCTGGCGTTGCTGGCCGCCTGGATGAAGTCGCTCTCGGAGATGCGACCGTTGGTTGCCTTCGAAACGATGGCAGCCGTCTGCTTCAACGTGGAGCCTTCGGGCACGGTGAAGGTCTCGCCGGAAACACCGGCTTCAAGGATACCGATGATGTCGTCGATAGACGTGCCGCCGGCAATGGTGTAGGTGCCGGTTTTCAGCGAGGAGCTTTTGCCCAGCTCGGCAACGCGGTTGGTGAACTTGTTCGCATCGGAGACAAGGCCGGCCGAGGCAAGCGACTTGCCAATGGCGCCAGCGCCTTCGCCCTCGGCGACGGTGATGGTTGCGGTTTCACCCGAACCGATGAGGTTGGTCTGCGGCGAGCAACCGCGAACGAGCGAAGCGATGCCGAAGATGATAAGGACCAGAACGACAACAAGCACAACCAGCGAGATGATAGCCGGCGCCTTGCTGCGCTTCGGACGGATGAAGCTGGTGTCGTAGGTGCGGAACGCGCGCTCGCCCTGTGCATGGGCGCGGCGGGCAGCGTGATTCGGTCGTTCGGAGTACGTAACTTGCTTGCGACTGGCCATAAGCTGATCCCCTACTGCGTTTGATGTTCGTTGGCTCGTGCGTCAAGCCATGACTGTAAGAATATGCTTGCGGCTATCATATCGATTTTTCCGCGCATCTCGCGCTCTGACATGCCCTTTTCACGCAAACTGCGCTTGGCTTCGGTGGAGCTCAAACGCTCATCCGAGAACTCAACGGGGATGCCCGTGCGCTTCGAAACCTCGGCAGCAAAAGCGCGGATGCGCGCCGCTTGAGGGCCTTCTTCACCCGACAGCGTGTACGGCAGGCCGCTTACCAGCAGCTCAGGTTCCCAATCTTCCAGAACGCGCATGAACGATTTCGCGCACGCTTTAACCTCTGCCGAGGGAAGAACCGTGACAGGCGACGCCACGCGCTCGCCCGGATCGCTGATGGCGATGCCCACGCGCACCTCGCCGATGTCCAATGCCATGATCCTCATGTTCGATTCCCTTTCGCGGATCTCTTCCATCGCTTACAAGAAGGCCCGCCTCGCCGAAGCGGAGCGGGCCGAAAGATCTTTCAGATGCGATTAGCGCATATTGGAGGCGTAGGGAGCCTTGTCCTTCAGCAGAACGTCGTGTGCGCCGCCCTCGACGATGGAGGTGGAGCTGATAACGGTGAGCTTGGCCTTGTCCTGGAACTCGGGGATGGTGAGCGCGCCGCAGTTGCACATGGTGGACTTGATCTTCAGCAGCGTGACTGCGATGTTGTCCTTGAGCGGGCCGGCGTACGGCACGTAAGAGTCGACGCCCTCCTCGAACGACAGGCTCTTCTTGCCGCCCAGGTCGTAACGACCCCAGTTGCGGGCACGGGCAGAACCCTCGCCCCAGTACTCCTTCATGTACGTGCCGTTGACCATGACCTTGGCCGAAGGAGCCTCGTCGAAGCGGGCGAAGTAACGGCCCAGCATAACGAAGTCGGCGCCCATGGCCAGAGCCAGCGAGATGTGGTGGTCGTAGACGATGCCGCCGTCGGAGCAGATGGGCACGTAAATGCCGGTTTCCTTGAAGTACTCGTCACGAGCCTTGGCAACCTCGATGGTGGCCGTGGCCTGACCGCGGCCGATGCCCTTGGTCTCGCGGGTGATGCAGATGGAGCCGCCGCCGATGCCGATCTTGACGAAGTCGGCGCCAGCCTCGGCCAGGAAGCGGAAGCCCTCGCCGTCAACAACGTTGCCTGCACCGATCTTGACGGTGTCGCCGTAGTGCTCGCGGACCCACTCGATGGTCATCTTCTGCCAATCGGAGAAGCCCTCGGAAGAGTCGATGCACAGCACGTCTGCGCCGGCCTCGACCAGTGCGGGGATGCGCTCGGCGTAGTCGCGGGAGTTGATGCCGGCGCCAACCATGTAGCGCTTGTGGGAGTCGAGCATCTCGTTGGGGTTGGACTTGTGGGAATCGTAGTCCTTGCGGAAGACCATGTAAGCCAGGGTGTCATCGGCGTTGACCAGCGGCAGCGAATTCAGCTTGTGATCCCAGATGATGTCGTTTGCCTCTTTGAGGGAGGTCTCGGCGGGAGCAACGATGAGCTTCTCGCGCGGGGTCATGAACTCGGAGACCTTCTCGTCGCCGGTCATGCGGGACAGGCGGTAATCGCGCTCGGTGACGACGCCCAGCAGCTTGCCGTGAGCGGTGCCGTCATGGGTGACGGGCATGGTGGAGTGGTCGGTGGCTTCCTTCAAGGCGACAACCTGGTTGAGGGTCATGTCGGGAGACAGGTTGGCGTCGGACTCGACGAAACCGGCCTTGTAATCCTTGACGCGCTTGACCATGGCGGCTTCCTGCTCGATGGTCTGGTTGCCGTAGATGAAGGACATGCCGCCCTCGGTTGCCAGGGCAACGGCCATCTTGTCGTCGGAAACGGCGGCCATGATGGCGGACACCATGGGGGTGTTCAGGGAAATGGGGCATTCCTCTTCGCCCTTGCGATACTTGACCAGCGGGGTTTTAAGGCTTACCGACGCAGGGATGCACGTCGCGGGGGTGTGGCCCGGCACCAAAAGGTACTCGTTGAACGTGCGCGACGGTTCTTCGTAATAATAAGCCATGAAACTGCTCCTTATCTGGTCTGAGCGGCGGGAATGATTGAGAGTAATTATAGCCACGTCGTTGCCGTTTTTCGACCTGTCAAGCTTACCTCTTTTAAATATCACGCGGACGCCAAGCCCGTTTCCGCAGAAACAAGCCTGACGTCCGCATTAACAACGATCATTTTGCCTACTGAATGGCGAGCGCTTTAGCGAAGCGCAAGCCGGAAAACGCGTCCTCGTCCGAAAGCGCGCCGATTTCAACGCACGGCGCTACCCCAGCCAAGTTGTGAGAACAGGAACCCACCCCGTCACCCAAACAACCAGGATCAGCACAGGTACGACGTACTTCACATACACGCGCAGGCCTGCAGGGAACTTCATGCCCTGTCCAGCGTCGACCTCGGCCAAGAATTTGTCCCAGCCCCAGCCGCGCTTCGACGTGCAGAATGTCAGCATGATCAGCGCGCCCAGAGGCAGCAGGTTATTGGACAGGATGAAATCTTCAAGCGACTGGATGTCGCCGATGCCCGGAACCGCGAAGCCCGACCACACGTTGTAGCCAAGCGCGCACGGCAGCGACAGCAAAATAAGCCCGACGCCGTTGATGGCAACGGCCTTGCCGCGGCTCACGCCCCACTGATCCATGGTGAACGCGATGATGTTCTCGAACACCGCGATGATGGACGACAGCGCCGCGAAGCTCATGAACACGAAGAATAACGTGCACCACAGCTGACCCAGCGGCATTTGGTTGAAAACGCCCGGCAGCGTGATGAACACCAAGCTGGGGCCGCTTCCAGGCTCCACCCCGAACGCGAAGCACGCAGGGAAGATGATAAGGCCGGCAACGAACGCAACCGACGTGTCCAGCGCACCGATACGAAGCGCCTCGCCCGTCAGGCTGCGGCTTTTATCGATGTAGCTGCCGAAGATCATCATCGAGCCAATGCCCAAGGACAGCGTGAAGAACGCCTGGCTCATGGCCGCGTACGCTGCTTCCGCGAACGACGACAGCTGAGCCCCCAAGGTTGCGCCCGCGAACACCTTCCCGAAATCGGGAACCAGATAGAACGCAAGGCCCGCCTCGGCGCCCTCAAGCGTGACCGAGCGCACGGCCAAAACCAGCATGACCGCAAGCAGGCACACCATCATGATCTTCGTCACGCGCTCGACGCCCTTTTGCAGGCCGGCAGCCGTGCACAAAAGGCCCAGCAGGATGACGACGATCATCCAGAAAACCACTTCGCCCGGGTTCGAGAGCATCGTCCCGAACACCGATGCCACCTGGTCGGCGCCTAAGCCGTTGAACGAACCGATGGCGCTTTTGTACACGAACGCCAGCATCCAGCCCGCGACGACCGTGTAGAACATCATCAGCAGATAGCAGCCAACCAAGCTGATCCACTTGGCGTGATGCCATTTGCTTCCCGCGGGTTCCAGCACGTCGAACGCACGCGCCATCGACCTTTGCGAGCCGCGGCCCAGCGAGAACTCCATGACCAGAACCGGCAGCGAGAACGCCACCAAGAACACGATGTACATCAAAACGAACGCGGCACCGCCGTACTTGCCGGTGATGTAGGGGAAACGCCAGACGTTTCCCAATCCGATCGCGCAACCGGCGCTGATCAGGATGAAACCCAGACGCGACGCGAATTGCTCGCGCGACGCCTGGGGAGCAGATTGAACCTCGTTTGCCACGCAAGACCCCTTATGCCTTCAGGAAGGCAACGTAACCCTTGTAGGCCTCGTACAAGTCGGCCTTGCTGACAACTTCCCACGGCGCATGCATGGAAAGAACCGGCACGCCGGAGTCGATGACGTTCATGCCGTACTTGGCGGACATATAGGCGATGGTGCCGCCACCGCCGGCGTCGACCTTACCCAGCTCGCAGGTTTGGAAGGTGACCTGAGCATCGTCCATGATGCGACGGATCTCGGCCACGTACTCGGCGTCGGCATCGTTGCTGCCCGACTTGCCGCGAGAACCCGTGAACTTGTTGAAGGCCAGGCCATGACCCAGGAACGCGACGTTGCGCGTGTCGAACACGCTGGCGTATGCGGGGTCGAAACCGGCGGACACGTCGCTCGAGATCATCTTGGAGTTGGCAAGCGCATGGCGAAGCTTGACGCCACCGGTCTCGCCGGCAAGCTCCATAAGCGTGGCGATAGTGTTCTCGAAGAAGCGGGAATCCATGCCCGAAGCGCCCACGCTGCCGATTTCCTCTTTGTCGACCAACACGGAAACAGCCGTGGTTTTCAGATCCTGATCGGCCATCTCAAGCTGGGCGATCATCGAAGGATACGCACACGAGCTGTCGTCGTGGCCGTAACCCAAGATCATGCTGCGGTCGAAGCCCATTTCGCGAGCGGCGCCTGCGGGGACAGCCTCAAGCTCGGCGGAATCGAAGTCGGCTTCCTCGATGCCGTACTTCTCGGCCAAAAGCTTCAGGGCGAACGCCTTCACCGGCTCGGCCTTTGCCTCGTCGCTTGCCTCTTCGCCTTCTTTGATGACCAAGGGACGGTTGCCAACCAAGATGTCCAGGTCCTCACCTGCGACGACCTCGGAAGCTTTCTTGCCCATCTGGTCCTTTGCCAGGTGAATGAGCAGGTCAGTAACGCAGAACACGGGATCGCCCGGCTCGTCGCCCACGTTGACGTCGATGACGGTGCCGTCCTTCTTCACCACGACGCCGTACAGCGCCAGCGGAACGGTGACCCACTGGTAATGCTTGATGCCGCCATAGTAATGAGTGTCAAGGCGGACTTGGCCGTTTGCCTCGAACAGCGGGTTCTGCTTGATGTCAAGACGCGGGGAGTCGATGTGCGCACCCAGGATGTTCATGCCGTTCTCGATGGGATCGCTGCCCAGCTGGATGAGGATGACGGCCTTGCCGTGCGTGGCGGCGTACACCTTATCGCCCGCCTTCAGGGTCTCGCCTGCGCGGTAGACGTCTTCGATGTCGCGATAGCCGGCAGCCTGCGCACGGGCAATGGCACTCTTCGCAAACAGACGCTCGGTCTTGTTCTTCGAGATGAAATCAATGTAGTCAGCACTGAGCGACTCGAGCTCGGCCAGAGCCGCCTCGTCGTAAGCCTCCCATGCGTTCTTCTTGTTCATGAAATCGCCTTCCTTATTGCTTTTCCAATTCGCTCGCCCATTATCGCGCACTCAGCACCTGCTCGGCGCACGATCTTGATCTTTTACGCACAACGGCGTTTTCCTACTTGCAATTATTCCTTATTAGGATATACTCCTAATAGTCGAATCAAGCACAACCCAATGAGAGAGGGATCAATATGAATACTCGTTCCGAATTCCCCACCGCCGAGAACAGCTCCAACATGAACGGCTTCGGCACCACCCAGATCGCTTCCACTCTTGACGCGCTGAAGGCTTCCGTCGCTGGCGAGACCGGCGCTTCCGCTAAGTACGCCGGCTACGCAAAGGCTGCCGACGAGGCTGGTTACCCGCAGGTTGCCAAGCTGTTCCGCGCTGCTTCCGCCGCCGAGCAGGTTCACATCGGCATGGAGGCCGCCCTGGTCGAGGCTGAAGAGCCTGATTATATCCGCCCCACCGCCGAAGCCGCCGACCCGCTGCCCGTCGACCTCATGCTCATCGACGCTGCCAACGGCGAAATCCACGAGACCTCTGACATGTACCCCGAGTTCATCAAGAAGGCTCAGGAAGAGGGCAACGACAAGGCCGTCAAGGTATTCACCAAGGCTAAGCTCGCCGAGAGCGTTCATGCCGAGAAGTACCTCGAGGCTTACAACAACCTCGACGCCGCCGACGACGACAACTACTACCTGTGCCCCTTCTGCGGCTACATCCACAAGGGCGCTGAAGCCCCCGAGGTCTGCCCCATCTGCGGCGCCAAGAAAGCTGCTTTCAAGGAGTTCTAAAAAATAATTTGGTAGATGGCCAGCAAAAGCGACGTCTTCTTCGGAAGGCGTCGCTTTTGCTGGTTCCGGAAATACGTAAGCGCAGGTCGGCGTTGCAGACCGACACACGGGAAGCACTGATGGCCCGACGCGCCTATTCAGCAGAAGACCCAGCAGATCCCGTCTCAAACAAAACTTCGCCATCAAGCGACTCGACGGCAATGGAAAGAACACGCCCGTCTTCCACAACGATCTTCCCCACACTTGCAGGAAACCCGCCGCGCGGCCGCGTGACAGACCCAGGATTCAGAACATATCTCGCAGGGTATGTCGTGCGTCCCCAGTCTAAGCGCGGGATATGGGCATGGCCGTGGATGCACACATGCGGGATAGGGTCGCCGGGCGCGACTGCCGAGCTTCCCGCGAAACTGATCCACACGTCGTTGGGATAATGAGCCACCAGGAATCGCACGCCGTCGACAACCGGTTTGGCAAACCTCCGGACATCCGACGGATAGTCGCCAGGAATGTCGTTGTTTCCCAACACCGCGTCAACAGGGCCGATGGTTTGAAGCTCCCTCAAAATAGACGGATCGCAGATATCGCCCGCATGGATGATGCGATCGCACTCAACAAGCGCCGCATAGGCGCGCGGGTCAAGCCGCCCGTGAGTGTCAGACAAAACCCCAATCAGCGTCATATCGGCATCCTTTCATTTACGTGAGCTCGATTATACCCGCTCCGCCATCAGCGCTTTCGCCGATTGGCTTCCAAGCGCGTTCGAAAGCTACCGCCCTCGCCACGCGCCCGTGCAGATTCTCCTACCGCGAGCCTCACGACCCCTGCACTTCTCATTCGCCCCATCCCATCTTCATGATCTAAGCCAACTTGACTTAGATTTATTACAAGAAGGTAACGCAAGTTATCGGCAAGGTTACCGACTGACGTTCTGGCTTGAATCGCGTTTCGGGGGTCGGTATAACAGAATCGTTCAAAGAAGTAAGTCATGCGGGCCAGGGCAAACCGCCCCGACCACCAAACAGGAGATGATTACCATGACTGCAATGATTCCTCGCAGGAGCAACAACCTTCTCGATGCGTTCTTCGCTGATCCTTTCGATACCCTTTTCGATGCCGCACCGGCAGCCCGTCCCGTTCAGCAATTCATGCGCACCGACATCAAAGAGCATGACGGTGGCTACGAACTGACCATCGACCTGCCCGGCTTCAAGAAGGAAGACGTCAATGCTTCCCTGAAGGACGGCGTTCTTACTGTCACCGCTGAAACCAAGAGCGAGACCGACGACACCGACAAGAAGGGCGCCTTCGTTCGCAAGGAACGCTTCAGCGGCAAATGCACTCGCTCCTACTACGTGGGCGACGAAATCGAAGAGGCCGACGTCAAAGCCCGCTTCGAGAACGGCACGCTGAAGATCGACGTTCCGAAAAAGCAGCCCAAGCCGCAGCTTGAAACCACTACCAACATCTCGATCGACTAACGTCTCCCTTCCATCCCCCCCATCGGTCGATCGTAAAGCACGAGCCCGCTGGATTATCCAGCGGGCTCGTTGCGTTTCTGGGTTGGATTTGCTTTCGACGACGCGCGATGTCCGTCGCAATCAGTCGCTAGCCTTCCAGGTTTGCGGGCTTCTCTCGATTGATGACCGAAACCTGCAGCGCCTCCAAAACATCAAGCGCTTCCTCGTTCAGCTTCGGATCGGGCGCCGCGGTGCACGCCGCATCAACGATGATCTGCACGTTCGGGCATGCAGAGCGCGCGATAACCGCGTTGGACAGCACGCACATGTTGGAAACCAGACCCACCAGCTCGATGCTCTCGAACGGCTCGCGGCCAAGACTAGCCGCAATAGCTTGAGCCTTACTCAAACGGGCGAACAACTCGGAGGAGCCGAACGTGGGCTTGTAGTAAACCTCGTCAATGTCGCGCGCCATAAGGGCGGTCTCGCCATAAAGCTTGTGACCTTCGGTTCCCTCGATGCAGTGCGGGATGGATAGGTTGCGCCCTTCCTGCGTTTGCATGTAGTCGCGATGGTGGGTGTCGTAGGTGAAAGCGACAACGTCGCCTGCAGCCCGATACTCCGAGATCTTCTCGGCGATGGGCTTGTCAAGAAGCTCGGCCCCCTCGAAGCCAAGCGCGCCGTCGACGAAATCGTTCTGGTAGTCGACGACGATCAGCAACCGTTTCATTGCCTTTCTGAATCTTTCTCTCGTCCAATGCGCACCCCTCGTGCGCGCCGAACATTCTATTTCGAAGAGGCAAGCAGATCAAGAGCCGCACGGTACCCGCCCGTGCCATAGCTCAGGCATTTCGATACGCGGGCGATAGTGGTGGCCGAAGCGCCTGTCGCCTGCTCGATAGCGGCATACGACTTGCCCGCGTCGAGCATGCGCGCAACGGTCAGGCGCTGGGAGGTTTCCTTGATTTCGCGAATGGTGAACAGGTCCTCCAGCAAAGCGAACAGCGTCTCCTTGTCGTCCATGCGAACAAGCACGTCAAGCAGGGCTTCAACATCCTCGCTTCTAAGATCGTTCATCGTGATTCTCTCCTTTGGTCCCAGAAGAATGCACTGCAAAAGAAAAGGCCCGCCAGCACCAAGCCGACGGGCCGCTGGTTGCTTAGGCGTAGAACAGCATGCGGTTGTACGAAGGCACCGGCCAGTACGTGGCGCCCACGATGAGCTCCATGTCGTCAACCGAGGCGCGTAGGCGATCCATCATGGGGATGATGTTGTGCGCGTACTCGTTGGCGCGCTCTTGCTGGTCCCCGATCCGCAGCGCGGCAGCATGGGCGGCGTTGACCTCGCGCAGGTTCTTGTTGATGGCCGCAACGCCGTCGGTCAGGCGCTTAAGCAGGTTCTCCTGATCGGAAACATCAAGCAAGGGGCTAACTGCGCGCACGGCGGTGATGCCACGGGCCACCTTGGTTGCGAACGCGTTGATCGCGGGCAGGTAATCGCGGCTGACCATGCGGTCCATGGTGTTGATCTCGATGTTGATGAGTTTGTTGTACTTCTCGAGCTTAACCTCGTAACGGCTGCGAACCTCGACCTCGGACAGAATGCCGAACTCGTCGAACAGCTTGAGGTTCTTGGGCTCGACCATGCACGGCATGGCGTCGGCGGTGGTTGCCTTGTTGGAGAGGCCGCGACGTTCGGCCTCGATCGGCCACTCGTCGGAATAGCCGTTGCCGTCGAAGATGATGCGCTTGTGGTCGCGCAGCAGCTGCTTCACGTACTCGATGGCGCGCTCCTCGAAGGCTTCCTCGGGAACGTCGCGCATGGCGTTGGCGAAGTCCTTCAGGCTCTTGGCCATAGCGGTGTCGAGGATGGTGTTGGCCTCGGACAGATTCTCGGCGGAACCCGGCATGCGGAACTCGAACTTGTTGCCGGTGAAAGCGAAGGGGCTGGTGCGGTTGCGGTCGGTGTTGTCCTTCAGGAAGTTAGGCAAAGTTTCCACGCCAAGGTCCATTGCAACCTTGTGAGCGCTGGTGTACTCGGTTTCATGGTCGTTCACCAAAGCCTCGACGATGGCCGAAAGCTCGGTGCCCAAGAAGATGGACACGATGGCCGGCGGCGCCTCGTTCGCGCCCAAACGATGATCGTTGCTGGCGCTTGCGACGGATGCGCGCAGAAGCTCCTGGTACTCGTCGACCGCCTCGACGATGCAGGACAGGAACACCAGGAAGCGCAGGTTCTCGATGGGGCTTTCACCAGGCTCAAGAAGGTTCTTGCCATCGGCGGCCAACGACCAGTTGTCATGCTTGCCGCTGCCGTTGACACCATCGAAGGGCTTCTCGTGAAGCAGGCACACCAAGCCATGATGGCTGGCCAGCAGCTTCATCTTTTCCATGGTAAGCAGGTTGTGGTCGATCGCGCGGTTGGCGTTCTCGAAGATGGGAGCAAGCTCGTGCTGTGCAGGCGCAACCTCGTTGTGCTTGGTGCGAGCGGGAATGCCCAGCTCCCAAAGCTCGGTGTCGAGCTCCTTCATGAACTCGTTGACCGTGGGACGGATGGCACCGAAATAGTGTTCTTCCATCTCTTGGCCCTTGCAGGGATCGGCACCGAACAGCGTGCGATCGCACAGGGCAAGGTCGAGCCTGCGGGCGAAGTCCTTCTCGGAAATCAGGAAGTACTCCTGCTCAAGGCCGACCGTGGGGATGACGCGGCGGGGATGCTCGCCGAACAGGGCAAGAACGCGCTTGGCCTGGACCTCGACGGCGGCCATGGAGCGCAAAAGCGGGGTTTTCTCGTCAAGAGCCTCGCCGGTGAAGCTGGAGAAGGCGGTGGGAATGCACAGCACCTCGTCCTTGATGAAGGCGAAGCTGGTGGGATCCCACACAGTGTAACCGCGAGCCTCGAACGTGGCGCGCAGGCCGCCGTTCGGGAAGCTGGAGGCGTCGGGCTCGCCCTGGATAAGCTCTTTGCCCGAGAAACGAAGGAGAGTGCGACCATCGGCCGTGGGGTCGATGAAGCCGTCGTGCTTCTCGGAGGTGATGCCCGTCAAAGGCTGGAACCAATGCGTGAAGTGGGTGGCACCGTTCTCGATTGCCCATTCCTTCATGGCGTGCGCAACGACGTTGGCCACTTCGATGTCAAGCGGCTCGCCGTCGTGGATGGTGCGCATCAAGCTTTTATACGTGACGGATGGCAGGCGTTCGGCCATCACGTGCTCGTTGAAAACTTTCGACCCGTAGATCGCAGCTACGTCCGTCATGGTGCGGATCCTCGCTTTCGTGCAAATGCCTCGTCGGTTTTCGTCTGGTGATACTTTAATACTTTGTTCGGCGAAAGCGACGAACGGGCAAAGAAAAACCCGCTCTCCGAAGAGAGCGGGTTTCGAAAAGCCAGTGAATCCGTAGATTCTTAGCGCTTGCTGAACTGCGGGCGCTTGCGGGCCTTCTTCAGACCGTACTTCTTACGCTCGACCATACGTGCGTCACGCGTGAGGAAGCCAGCCTTCTTGAGCTCGGGGCGATACTCGCCGGCACCCAGCAGAGCGCGGGAAATGCCGTGGCGAAGAGCGCCAGCCTGGCCGGAGATGCCGCCGCCAGCGATGTTGGCGATGACGTCGAAATGACCCTCGGTGTCGGTGACCTTGAACGGAGCGCAAGCCATGTCGACCAGAGCCTGACGGCCAAAGTAGTCGGCAGCGTCGCGGCCGTTAACGGTTACCTTGCCAGTGCCGGGGACAAGACGAACGCGGGCAGTTGCGTTCTTCCTGCGGCCGGTGCCGTAATACAAAGCTTCATTTGCCATGACTAGCCCTCCATCTCGATCTTACGCGGGTTCTGTGCCTGATGCGGATGCTCAGGACCGGCGTACACCTTGAGCTTCTTGCCCATGGCGCGACCGAGCGTGTTCTTGGGCAGCATGCCCTTGATTGCATGCTCCAACACGCGCTCCGGATGACGCTCGATGGCCTCGTTGAAGGTCTCGGACTTGAGTCCTCCGGGGAAACCGCTGTGGCGATAGTAGCGCTTGTCGGTGCCCTTGTTGCCCGTAACGCGGATCTTGTCGGCGTTCACGATGACGACGAAGTCGCCGGTGTCGACATGAGGCGTGTAGGTGGGCTTGTGCTTACCGCGAAGGATATGGGCGGCCTTGGCTGCAACGCGACCGAGGACCATGTCCTCAGCGTCGATGAGAAGCCATTCGCGCTCAACCTCGTTGGGCTTTGCGTAATACGTCTTCACTTCTGATTCCTCCAAATACGTGTTTGTTTTCAAAAGTGCAGGTTGACGCGAGAGCCGGTTTCCTACGCCAGCACGCTTGAGGCTTCCGGCCTGGACTCCATCTGCCAAGGTAAGCGTTCTCGGTTCAATCCCGCTTCACGGGGCTTTTGAAAGCAACTTGTCCAGTATAGATTCGCGCTTCCCGCCACGTCAACATGTAAAAGCGCTGTACAGGGGGAATATTCGCGAATTGCACAAATGGTCGTCGCGTGCCGGCCTCGCGCGTGACGAGGACCCTTCGCGCGTTTCGCCTGCGCGCACTCGCGACATGGCTTGACCGACGCGCCCTTCTCTTCGCCAATAAGCTAGCGCCAGGGATCCGGCTCGAACAGCGGCGGCTCGCTTCGACGGTCGGAATACGGGTCGTATCCGTCGTCGTCCTCGTTCTCGGCGCGAAGATAAGCCGACTTCTTCGCGGGCTTCACACGCTCGGAAGCGATACGCCCCATTGGTGCACCCGCGCGCGCAACAGCGCCGGCATCTGCGGCTTTGTCCGCCGAAGCGTCCTTCGCGCTGGCGACGACCTCGTCCTGAGTTGCAGGGGTATCGGCCGCTTTGCCAACAAGTGCCACGTCGTAAGGCGTGGTCTGATACACGTAGTAATTCAGCCAGTTAGTGTAGATAAGCTGCGCCTGGGCGCGCCACGTGTTGTGCGGCGCCTGCGTGGGATCATCGTTCGGGTAGTAGTGCTTGGGAATGGCGATGTCCATGCCACGGGAAACGTCGCGGTCGTACTCGGCCTTCAGCGTGTTGCGGTCGTACTCGGGGTGACCGAACACAAAGATATGCTTGCTGTCCAGGCTTTTCGCAATGTAGACGCCGGCCTCGTCGGACAGGGCGATAAGCTCGAGATCGGGGTTGGCAGCGATGTCGCTTGCGCGCACCTCGGTGAAGCGGGAATGCGGTGCCCAGAACTCGTCGTCCAAGCCGCGCACCAACGGCGACGTGCTTTTGACCAGGTAATGCTTGAACACGCCGAACATCTTCTCGGGAAGGTCGTGCTTCGCGATTCCGTAGTGATAATAGATGCCGGCCTGCGCGCCCCAACAAATATGGAATACCGAGTGAACGTTGGTGTTCGACCACTCCATGATCTTGCACAGCTCGTCCCAGTAGTCCACGTCGGTGAAATGCAGGGTCTCGACCGGGGCGCCCGTGATGATCATGCCATCGAAGTGCTGATCGCGGATCTCGTCGAACGTGCGATAAAACGAATCCAGATGGCTTTCGGACACGTTCTTGGCGCTATGACTTGCCGTGTGCAGCAGCGTGATGTCGATCTGCAACGGAGTGTTCGACAACTTGCGCATGATCTGCGTCTCGGTTGTCTCTTTGGTGGGCATCAGGTTAAGGATGACCACCTTCAGCGGACGGATGTCCTGGTGCAAAGCACGGAACTCCGTCATGACGAAGATGTTCTCGCTCTCAAGCGCGCTGGTTGCAGGCAACGCGTCCGGGATTCGGATAGGCATGGTTCAAACCTCATTCGCTACGTTTCATATGCCTTGATTATACGCAGCGATGATACCGCCCCACGCGAACACCATGTCATACCACAATTAGATAGCTAGTTCTAAGAAACCCTTCGAACCAAGCTCTTCCAAACCACCCGGGAACGTGAACTCGGAATCGGCGCGCAAGCGCTCGACGGTTCCGTTAAGGTCGCTGCTGTAGATGCCGATGGTATGGCAGCCCACGCTGTTCAGCGTTTGCAGGGCATACGCCGTGTCGTCGAAGCCCCAGGTGTTCTCTTTCTTGGTGCCCAGAATCTCAAGGGCGCGTTCGAAAATGGGATGCTCGCGCTTGGTGAGCTTCAGCTCGTCAGCCGAGAGCACCCCATCGAAATACGGAAGGAAGCCGCATCTTCCCAAACCTGCCTGAAGATAACGAAGCGGGCTGGACGAAACAACGCACATGCGAACGCCCAGCTCACGAAGCTCGCGCACGAACTCAAGCGCGCCCGGCTCGGCAACGACGTCGTTGTCGTAGAAACGCTGCATGCTGGAATCGATGATGCGCAGCGTCTCCTCGACGCTGCCGCCGGCGCCGTACTTCGTGTTGTAGTATTCGCAAGCCTCGACCAACGTAAGGGTGTTCACATGGTCGATGTCCTCTTTTGTTGGGACGATGCCAACAGTGGCGCACACGTCGATCTCGGCTTTTTCCCAAGCGCCCATCGAGTCAAGCAGCACGCCATCACAGTCAAGGATAAGGCCCAGTTCTTCAGGCTTAACAGTCACGCTTTACGCCTCCACGCGAATGATCGAAGGTTCCTTCATCAGAACATCCTCAAGCTGGCCGATCTCGTCGACGACCTGCTGGATGTCGGCTTCGCGCGCCGTGTGGGTAACGTACACGACCTCGACGGAGACACCGGCGGTCTCGCCACGCTGGATGACCGAGCGCACGCTGACGCCATGGTTGGCGAACACGGTGGCCATTGCCGCCAGGACGCCGGGACGGTCGGCCACGGTGAAGCGGATGTAATACTTGGTTTTAAGGTCGGCCATGGGGACAAGAGGCAGCGTGTCGGGGCAGTCGTTGTCGAAGATGGGGGCCAGGCCCATTTCCATGCGACGGGCAACCTCAACCACGTCGCCCATGACGGCGCTGGCAGCAGGACCAGCACCGGCGCCCATGCCGAAGAACATGGTCTCGCCCACGGCGTCGCCCGTGACGTAAATGGCGTTGTTCACGCCGTTGACCTTGGAAAGCTGGTGGTCCAGCGGAATCATCGTGGGATGCACGTGTACGTCGATACCGGCCTCAGAACGATGAGCCAACGCCAAGAGCTTCACACTGAAGCCCATGTCGCGAGCCGCATCAAGATCGACAGGCGAAATGTTGCGGATGCCCTCGCAGTACACGTCGTCCATGGTGACGCGCGACTTGAACGCAAGCGAAGCCAAGATGGCGATTTTCGCAGCAGCGTCGAAGCCGTCGACGTCGGCGGTAGGATCGGCCTCGGCATAACCCTTGGCCTGCGCCTCTGCCAGGGCAGCCTCGTAGCTCAGGCCATCCTCGTCCATGCGCGTGAGCATGTAGTTGGTGGTGCCGTTGACGATGCCCATGACCGAGGTGATGCCGTTCGCAATGAGCGAGTGCTTCAGCGGGCCGATGATGGGAATGCCGCCGCCAACGCTGGCACCGTAGTAAATATCGACGTTGTTTTCTTCGGCAAGCGCGAAGATCTCGTCACCGGCAGACGCGATAAGCGCCTTGTTTGCCGTGACGACGCTCTTGCCGTTGCGCAGCGCGTCGCACACGACATCATGAGCGGCGCCCACGCCGCCGATAAGCTCGATGACCAGGTCGACGGACGGATCGGTCACGACTTCGTGGAAATCGGTGGTGAACAGGTGCTCGACGCTGTGAGCGCGAGCGGCGTCGGGTTTGCGCGAACAGACGCGCGCAAGCTCGATGTCCACGCCGTAATGGCGCTTGAAGTCATCGCGATGGTTGGCAAGGATGTCCAGGCAGCCGCCGCCAACGGTGCCGGTTCCCACAAGTCCGATCCTGATCGTCATGGCTTGTCCTTTCGTTTTCAAGAGGCGGCCTTGTCCCAAGGCGAAGCCCCGTTGCTTCGCATCAACCGACCCGGCTTTCAAAACCGAATCGATGCCCGACTAGCTTCGCGAAACGCGCCGAAACGCAGCCGCGCTTTAGATGTCGCGAGCCATAAGGTCGGCGTACGTCTCGCGACGCGTGACAACGCGTGCTTGGCCGTCCTTCACGAACACGATGGCCGGTCGAGGCTGGCCGTTATACGATGATGACATGGTATAGCAATACGCACCCGTGGCGAAGACGCAGACGATGTCGCCCAGGTCGACTTGCTGAATCGAGCCGTCAATGACCACGGCGTCGCCGCTCTCGCAGTGCTTTCCGCAAAGGGAAACCACCTCGGTGCGCGGCTGATCGGCCTTGTTGGCAATGACCGCCTCGTAATCGGCATTGTAAAGCGCGGTGCGGATGTTGTCGGACATGCCGCCGTCAACCGCCACGATCTTGCGGATATTCGGCAGCGTTTTCAGAATGCCCGCCGTATACAGCGTGACGCCGGCGTTAGCCACCAAGCTACGGCCGGGTTCCACCAAAAGGCGCGGCTCGGCAAGACCGTGCTTTGCGCACAGCTCTTGCACGGACGAAGCGGTGACCTCGGCGAAGTCGGCGATGCTAGAAGGCTTGTCCTCGGCCATGTAAGCGATGCCCAGGCCGCCGCCCATATCAAGCACCTTGGCCTCGAAGCCGTACGTTTCCTTCACACGCGCGACGAACTCGATCATGACCTGAATGGCCTCGCGGAACGAATGCAACGCGAAGATCTGCGAGCCGATATGGCAATGGAAGCCGTCAAGCTGCACATTGTCGAAGGCAAGGACGTCGCCCACGCACTTGAAGGCGAAGTCGTCCAGCATGGTGAAACCGAACTTCGTGTCCTCGCAGCCGGTTTTGATGTACTCGTGCGTGTCGGCCTCGACGCCGGGGGTGATGCGCATCAGAACGGGCTGGACACGACCAAGCTCGCCCGCGATCTCGGAGATGCGCTTCGCCTCGATGCGACTGTCAACCACGATGTGCCCAACACCTGCGGAAATCGCCTCGCGCAGTTCAGCGGGTGTTTTGTTGTTGCCATGCACGAAAACGCGCTCCATGGGGAAGCCGACGGCCTGGGCGCAGGCAAGCTCACCGCCGCCCGACACGTCAAGGCACATGCCCTCTTCCATCGCGATGCGCAGCACTTCCTTGTTAAGGAACGCCTTGCTTGCATACAGCACGTCGGAATTCTGATAGCGGGAATGGAAGCTGTTGCGATATTGCTCCATGCGATCGCGCAGGTCGGCCTCGTCGAAAACGTACAAGGCCGTTCCCTGCTGATGGGCAAGCTCAACCATGTCGACGCCGCCGATGAACAGGTGGCCGTCGCGAACCTCGGCGGTTTTGGGCAACACCGCACCCAAGTCCATGGTAGTGCGCTGATCGGCTTTTTTATTGAGATCGGATGCACGCAACGACATGCTTGCCTCGCTTTCGGGGAATCGGAGGCGCCAGAGCGCCTCACCAGGGCGCAAAAGCCCTTTCGACGTTCGTTTTTCTCGGCTCATAGTACCAATCTTCCACGCGCGAACTGCGCACAAGCGTTTCCTTCTCACAATTGAAACCAACGAAGAGCGGCATATAATCTCGTTGTTCGAAAAACGGGACGGGAAACGCCCCGCGCCAACCAAAAACATGCCCTTCGGGGCGAAGGAGAGGCATCTCATCATGATCAAGGATTCTTTGAGCAACGCCGACCGTTACGCCGGCATTTCCACCCGATTCGACCAAGCTTTCGCATTCCTGCGCACCACCGACCTTGGCTCTCTTAAACTGGGTCGCGTAGACATCGCCGACGGCGTTTTCGCCAACGTGCAGTCGTACGAGCCCGTCCCGGTCGACGCCAAGCAGTACGAGATGCACGAGGAATACGCCGACATCCAGGTGGTCGTCGAGGGTTCCGAGCTGTTGGTCGAAGCCCCCGCAAGCCTTGAAGAGCACCCCATGACGGGCGACGACTTCTCGGTGTTCGACGAGCCCGGCAGCATGCCGTCCGTCATCAGCCTGCGCGCCGGCGATTTCTGCATCGTTTGGCCCGGCGAAGCCCACAAGCCGGGTATCACCAACGGTCTTCACCAGGGGCCGCTGAGCAAGATCGTCATCAAAGTTCGCGTCGCCGAGTAGCAAGGAGCCAAGAATGGCGGACATCAGGCCTTTCGCAGCACTTCGACCCATCCCGCAGAAAACCGAGCGCGTGGCTGCGCTTCCCTACGACGTGTACAGCGTCGAAGAGTCGCGCCGCATCGTGGCCGAGAACCCCGAGTCGTTTCTGGCCATCGATCAGCCGCAGGTGAACTTCCCCGTTAACCAGCAGGTTTCCGACGAAGAGGCGTTCGCCAAGGCAGGCGAGCTTCTGCGCGCCGCCAAGAACGACGGCGTCTTCGCCCGTGACGAGCAGCCGCAATTCTACGTGTACGAGCTCACCATGAACGGCCGCACGCAGACCGGCTTGGTTGCCTGCGCCGCCGTTGACGACTACCTGAACGGCACCATCAAGAAGCACGAGAACACCCGCGCCGAGAAAGAGGAAGGCCGTGTGCGCCACGTGCGCGAATGCAGTGCGCAGACCGGTCCCATTTTCTTGGCATACCATCAAAACGACCAGGTCAGCGACGCTTGCGAGGCCGCGAAGGCCGGCGAGCCCCTATTCGACTTCACCGGCGACGACGGTGTGCGCCATCGCGGCTTCGCGCTAGCCGATCCCGTAGCGATCGAGGCCGTGCGTGCAGCCTTCGCCGACATGGACAGCGTCTACATCGCCGACGGCCATCACCGCAACGCAGCAGCTGCGCGCGTTGCCAAGGAGATGCGTGCCGAAAACCCCGACTACACGGGCGAAGAGCCGTTCAACTACTATCTATGCGTACTGTTCCCCGATTCCGAACTGGCCATTCTTGATTACAACCGCGTACTGAAGAGCCTGAACGGCCTGTCGGCCGCCGACTTCCTGGCCGAAGCCGAAAAGCGCTTCAATGTTTCCGAGATCGGTCCCGAAGGCAACGCAGAAGCCGCACGTCCGCAGAACAAGGGCGAGTTCAGCATGCTGCTTAACGGCACCTGGTATCGCCTGGTGGTTCGCCCCGAAGACCGCTCCGACGACCCGGTTGCGGGCCTGGACGTCTCGCTTTTGCACGACATCCTGCTTGAGCCTGTTCTTGGCATCCACGATCCCCGCACCGACGAGCGCATCGACTTCGTCGGCGGCATCCGCGGCCTTGACGAGCTTGAGCGCCGCTGCGCCGACGACAGCGTCTGCGCCTTCGCGCTGTACCCCACGTCCATCGCCGAGCTGTTCGCCGTTGCCGACGCGGGCATGCTGATGCCGCCCAAATCCACGTGGTTCGAGCCAAAGCTGCGCAGCGGCCTGTTCATCCACGAAATCTAAGGCGCGACCTCAACCAAGCAGAAACGCAACAAGAACGAGCCCGATGGCAATGCCATCGGGCTCGTTTCATTTGCTTGTTCGCCAACGGGAACGGCAGGTTCGCTATCGAAAGGCGTTCGCCGTCAGCCTGCGCTTTACAGCTGCGGCTCTTCCTTCAGCATCTCCACGAACTGGGCGAAGGTGTCGGCAATAGCGATCTGCTGCGGGCAAACGCCCTCGCAAGCGCGGCAAGCGATGCACGCGCTGGGTCGCTTGTCCTCGGGAAGCGCCGACACGGCCATGGGCGCCATGAAGCGCATGCCCACGCGCGAGATGTGCTCGTTGTAAAGCGAGATCAGGTACGGGATATCAAGCCCCATGGGGCAATGGCTGGTACAGTAATGGCACTTGGTGCACGGCAGCTTGCCCGCGGTTGCCAGGCGATGGCCCACCGCAAGAATGGCCTGCATCTCCTGTTCATTCAACGGCTTGTCTTCGCTGAACAGCTGGATATTCTGCTCAAGCTGCTCCATAGTCGACGAACCCGAGAGGACCATGGCAACACCGGGGATGCTCTGGAGGAAGCGATATGCCCATTCAACAGCGGAAACACCCGGGCGAAGCGCCTCAAGCGCTGGCTTGTCGCAGTCTTCGAATTCCACCAGGTTGCCGCCGCGCAAGGGCTCCATCACCCAAATGGGCATATTCAGCTGATTAAGATACTCGACCTTGCGATTGACTTCTTGGAAGGTCCAGTCCATGTAGTTCAGCTGGATCTGGCAGAACTCCATGTCGTCGCCGTACTTATCAAGGAAGCGCTTGAACGTGTCAAACGATCCGTGGCACGAGAAGCCCAAGTGCCTGATGCGGCCGGCCTTCTTCTGCTCGACGAGATAACTGATGGTTCCGAACTGCTCGTCGTCAAGATACTGTTCGATGTTCAGCTCGTTCACGTTGTGAATGAGATAGAAATCAAGGTAATCGACCTGCAGTTTCTCAAGCTGCGTCGCGAAGATCTCTTCATGCTTGCCGAAATTCGTCACATCATAGCCGGGGAACTTCGAAGCCAAGTTGAAGCTTTCACGCGGATAGCGCTTCAGCGCGCGACCGGTCGTCAGCTCGGAGTTGCCGCCGTGGTAGCCCCACGCGGTGTCGAAATAATTCACGCCGTGGTTGTACGCGTAGTCGATCATCTCGAACGCGGCCGCCTCGTCGATCTTGCTGTCGCCCCCGTCAAGCACGGGAAGGCGCATCAGGCCAAGCCCGAGGTTGGAAAGTTTCTCATCTTGGAAATCGCGATAAATCATGTGGTCCCCCATCCCTTGCGCTTTTGCGTTCATTTCAATTCGAAGCGAAAGCGAATCCAATTATATGCGACCGACAAAAGCCAGGAGAAGGGGGTGCAACGACGCTGAAACAATTCGGCAAGCGCCTATTCCTCGATGCTCCAATAATTGCCGGTCTCGTGCCAATTCGATATGCGCAGGCTATCGCCCACGATGGCGTACTCGCGCCAACCGATTCCGCGCAGGCCGATGCTGTCGGTGGTCAAATAGGTGCGCACACGATCGGGGTCGTTCACCTCGAAGAACGTCTGGCCGCTGCCGTATTTCGACGAATCAAGTCCCATGGCTTGGGCGACCGTCGGCAAATAATCGTGATGGCTGACGGGCATGCCCGACTTCTGAACGCCGCCCGCCGCAGGCCCGGTCACAGCACCCGCCGCAGCGCCGCCGGCAGGCTCATCGACGCTTTGCTTCGCGGGCTTCACCAACATGATGGGCGTGCTGGTGGTGGTCAGGGGCTCAGGCGTCAGGAACCACTTGCCGTGATCAGCCGTGATGACGATGGTCGACTGGTCGTACACGCCCAGCTCTTTCAACTGGCGAAGGTATTCGGCCACGATGTGCATCGAACCCTGCGCCTGCTGCTCTTTAGTGGAATTGTCGGTACCCAGGTCGTTCGCGTGCTCGTCGATGGAGTACGGGTAGTGGGCGCCCAACAAGTGAATGAAACGGAACGCACCGGCGGGCGCATCGTCGTCAACCGCAAGACCCTGGCGCTGCAGCTGGCCGTAGTAGCGCGGATCGTTCATGGTGTAAACGCGCTCGCCCGGCTCGGCGTCGGGGTTGTAGCTGACGATGCGGCCGTTGATCTGGTCGGTGTAATACCAGAAATTGTGCTTAAGGGGCCACGGGGCATCGCGGTACAAGGCGATCTGGCACAAAGCCTCGAAGGTGCCGCGGAAATCCAAGCTCGATGCCGCAACCTTGTGCATGTTGATGGTAGTTGCCGCAATGGCCTTCTGCTCGGCTTCGGGCAAGCTTCCGATCTGCAACGAGTCGGTGTACAGGCCAACCGAGTAGCCCGCGTTCTGCGCGTCGGCTAAGAACGTTCCGCGCGCATAACGGTTCGCCAGGTAAACGTTGGAATCCTCGCCCACCTTGGGCAGCTCGCCCGTAAGCAGATACGGCACCGCGAAGCGCGTAGGAGTCATCGAACCCGTGCAGTTGGTGAACTCGGTGAAGTCCGTCATCTCATCAAGCATGCGCGAATTCATGTTGGAAACGGTATTCAAAAGCGTTTGATCGTAGGTGTCCAACACGAACACGATCACGTTGTTCTTGCTGGAAACCGAATACAGGCCGTCTTCGGTCAGAACCGACTCGGTCTGCGAGACCAAATTGGTGTGCGTGAGATCGTCCATGCCGCCCGCTTGCTCGGTTGCCGCCGGCGGGGCAATGAACAGGCTTGCCACGCCAACGCCCTGCACCACCAAGAGGCAAGCGCTAACCAAGGCAACAACGCCCTGGGCGCGGAATCGGTTGAACAGGCTGAGCAGCAGGGACAGCACGATGACGGAAATCCACACCGCACTGGAAATAACCATCATGGTGTTGTGCTCGGCCCACACAATGGTGCCGCCATCGGCAATCGGCATGCCGTAGTTCAACACAAGAACCTGAACGTACGCCGCAACGCCAACGCTGGCAACCAGTACCAGGAAGAAATTGAAGATACGGCCACGCAGGGCCGACAACAGAAGCGCAAGCACGGCAACGACTCCGACGGCCGGCAATGTCACAACCCACCACACGTCGGCAAGCGAGAACACCAGCGAGCCGGCGCTACCGCCAACAACCTCGCACGGGGCAACCACGAAGATGGTGCACACCGTGAAGGCGCAGGCCAGAAGCGCGTAGTTGAAACGCGTGCGCCACGTCGGATCGTACTTGCGCGCACGACGCCCCTTACGCTGGGCGCGCTTCGCTGCGTGCTTGCCCTCGCCGGCACCGACACTCGCAGCAGCGGCTTTCCCGACGGCATGCGCATCACTCCCGCTTGTAGCAGCGCCTTCGCCGACACCCGCAGCCGCGTTTGCCGGCATGCCCTTCCCATCGGTGCGATAGACGGGCGGGTCAACCTCGCGACGAGCGTTCTCGTCGAAATCCAGCAGTTTCATCAGCTTCTTGCGCGACCTGCGCGCCGCGACGCCCAGCACCGTGGACAAAGCGACGGCAACGCCCGCAACAGCCTGAATCGTGTAGGTCATGATGGATGGATCGACGTACGCGAACGCCGGTGCCGTCCAAACGGGCACCAAAACGACCGCGCACGCAACCGCCCAAAGCCCGTCGTGGAGCCCCGACAAAATGCGGACAACTGACGAGCGACTTATGTTCTCAACGTTTCCCATGCTCAGCATTATATAATGGCAAGTCGAGACGCCAAACGCGAAGCGGGTTCTATCCGCGCAACGGCATCCATCAACAATCAAAACCGACACGCGCACTTCAAGGAAGGCGGATTTCATGGTCTCGCGCATTTACGTAGAGAAGAAGCCCGGTTTCGACGTAGAAGCGAAACAGCTGCTCGCCGAACTGCACATTGCGGTTCCCGAGGGCCTTTCGCCCGAAGCGAATCTGCGTCTAATCAACCAGTACGACGTCGAGGGCATCGACGAAGCCCTGTTCGACCAGACCGTGCCCACTGTCTTCAGCGAGCCCCAGGTTGACAACGCCACCCGCACCCTACCCGTCAGCGGCGCCCAGCTTGCCACCGAAACCGCCCAGGAACTCGCCCGCCAAGGCAAGCCCACCACAGGCATTGTCGCACTTCCCGAAAACGTCCGCGTTTTCGCCGTCGAGGCCCTTCCCGGCCAGTTCGATCAGCGTGCCGACTCCGCCGCCGAGTGCGTGCAGCTCATCAGCCAGGGCGAGCGTCCCGTCGTCGCCTTCACCAAGATCTACGTCATCGAAGGCGAATGCACCGACCAGGCTCTGGAAGAAATCAAGCACTACGTCATCAACCCCGTCGAAACGCGCGAGGCAAGCCTCGCACCGCGCGAGACGCTGAAAATCGCCCAGCCCACGCCGCAGCCCGTCGAGATCGTCGAAGGCTTCACCAAGCTCTCCACCGACGAGCTTGCGCAGTTCATCGCCGATCGCGGCCTTGCCATGGACCTGGCCGACATCACGATGTGCCGCGACTATTTCGCCGAAGAGCAACGCGACCCCACCATCACCGAAATCAAGATGATCGACACCTACTGGTCGGACCACTGCCGCCACACCACCTTCGGCACCGAACTCACCGACGTGCAGATCGATGACGAAGTGGTCAAGGCCGCTTTCGACAAGTACCTCGAGCTTCGCCACGAGCTTGGCCGCGACGAGAAACCCGTCTGTCTCATGGACCTGGGCACCATCGGCGCCCGCTACCTGAAGTCCACGGGCACCCTGAAGAACCTCGACGAATCCGAAGAGATCAACGCCTGCACCGTCAAGGTGAAGGTCGACGTCAACGGCCAGGAAGAGGATTGGCTGTTCCTGTTCAAGAACGAAACCCACAACCATCCCACCGAGATCGAGCCGTTCGGCGGCGCAGCAACCTGCATCGGCGGCTGCATCCGCGACCCTCTGTCCGGCCGCAGCTACGTTTACCAGGCAATGCGCGTCACCGGCGCCGCGAACCCGCTGGCTCCCATGTCCGAAACGCTTGCCGGCAAGCTTCCCCAGCGAAAGCTGGTCACCACCGCCGCAGCCGGCTACTCCAGCTACGGCAACCAAATCGGCTTGGCAACCGGCCAGGTCAACGAGCTTTACCACCCCGGCTACGCCGCTAAGCGCATGGAGATCGGCGCGGTTGTGGGCGCCACGCCCGCCGACCACGTCCGTCGCGAAACGCCCGCCCCGGGCGACGTCGTCATCCTGCTGGGCGGCCGCACCGGCCGTGACGGTATCGGCGGCGCAACCGGGTCGTCCAAGGCTCACAACATGGAATCGCTTGAAGAATGCGGTGCCGAGGTCCAGAAGGGCAACGCACCCGTCGAACGCAAGATCCAGCGTCTGTTCCGTCGCGGCGAGGCCACGCGCCTCATCAAGCGCTGCAACGACTTCGGCGCAGGCGGCGTCAGCGTTGCTATCGGCGAGCTTGCCGACGGCATCCGCGTCGACCTGAACGCGCTTCCCAAGAAGTACGACGGTCTTGACGGCACCGAGCTTGCCCTGTCCGAAAGCCAGGAGCGCATGGCCGTCGATGTGGCTGCGGCCGACGTCGACGAGTTCATCCGTTATGCCCACGAAGAGAACCTCGAGGCCACGCCCGTTGCCACCGTTACCGAGGAAGCCCGCGTTCGCATGATCTGGAACGGCGACGCCATCGTCGACATCAGCCGCGACTTCCTGGCATCGAACGGCGCTTCCAAGGAAATGAACGTCCACATCCCCAAGCAGGAGGCCTACCAGGCAGCTTGGAAGGGCGACACGTTCGAAGAGCGCCTGCTTGACGTGGTCACCGACCTGAACGTTTGCTCCAACAAGGGCCTGTCCGAGCGTTTCGACTCGACTATCGGCGCTTCCACCGTGCTCATGCCCTTCGGCGGCAAGACTCAGCTCACCCCTGCTCAGGCAATGGTCGCCAAGCTCCCCGTCGACGGTGAGACCACCACGTGCTCCGGTATGGCATGGGGCTTCAACCCGTACCTTTCCGAGAAGAACCAGTTCTCCGGCGCTTACCTTGCCGTTGTCGAAAGCCTTTCCAAGCTCATCGCCACCGGCTTCAAGCGCGAGGACGCTTACTTCACCTTCCAGGAATACTTCGGCAGCCTGCGCACCGTCCCCGAGCGTTGGGGCAAGCCCGCGGCTTCGCTTCTTGGCGCGCTCATGGCTCAGCTCGACTTCGAGGTTGGCTCCATCGGCGGCAAGGACTCCATGTCCGGCAGCTTCGAGGACTTGGACGTTCCTCCCACGCTTGTCAGCTTCGCCACCGCCGTTGGCAAGACCGATCACATCGTCAGCCCCGAGTTCAAGGGCGCAGGTCATCGCGTCTTCTGCATCGAAGCCCGCAACTACCTGCCCGACGGTCGTCCCGACGCAGCCGGCCAGCGCGAGGCCATGGACATCGTTCAAAAGCTCATCGACGACGGCGTTGTGCTGTCCGCTTCCACGCTTGGTTTCGGCGGAGGCGCCGAGGCCCTGTTCAAGGCCACTTTGGGCAACCGCATCGGCTTCGGCCTGAACCACGACGTTCCCATGGACGTCCTGTTCAAGAACGCCTACGGCGCGTTCCTGGTCGAGCTTGCCGACGAGGCTCCCGAGCCCACCGGCAGCGACGCGGTCCGCATCAACCTGACGGGCACCACCACCTCCGGCTTCACCTTCACCGCTGGCGACGAGGTCATCGACCTCGACAAGATCCTTGACGCCTACGAGGGCAAGCTCGAGCCCGTGTACCCCTACCGCAGCAAGGCCGTCGGCATCGAAACCCCTCAGGTCGAGACCATCAGCTTCGCCGAGAAACTGCCGCTTACCTACGACGGCACCATCGGCGAGCCGCGCGTCATCATCCCCGTGTTCCCGGGCAACAACTGCGAGTATGACACCGCACGCGCCTTCCAGCGCGCCGGCACCAAGCCCGACACGTTCGTCATCAACAACCTGACGCCCGCTGCTGTCGCTGAAAGCACCAAGGAGCTTGCGAAGCGCATCCGCGAAAGCCAGATCCTCATGATCCCCGGCGGCTTCAGCGGCGGCGACGAGCCCGACGGCTCCGCCAAGTTCATCACCGCGTTCTTCCGCGCCCCCGAGGTCACCGAGGCCGTGCGCGAGCTGCTATGGAACCGCGATGGCCTGATCCTGGGCATCTGCAACGGCTTCCAGGCGCTTATCAAGCTGGGTCTGGTTCCCTTCGGCGACATCCGCCCCATGGACGAGAACTGCCCCACGCTGACGTTCAACAACATCGGCCGTCACCAGAGCAGCATCGTCCGCACGCGCATCGCGTCCACCATGTCCCCGTGGCTTTCCCGCTGCGAGGTTGGAGACATGCACACCGTGGCCATCAGCCATGGCGAAGGCCGCTTCGTCGCAAGCCCCAAGCTGCTTGAGCAGCTGAAAGCCGCTGGCCAGATCGCCACCCAGTACGTCGACGCAAACGGCAACCCCTCCATAGACCTTGCCGCCAACCCCAACGGTTCGGTTTGGGCAATCGAAGGCATCACCAGCCCCGACGGCCGCGTCTTCGGCAAGATGGGCCACAGCGAGCGCTGGAGCGACGGCGTGTACCAGAACATCCCCGACCGCACCTTCCAACCCATCATCGAAGGCGGCGTCGATTACTTCTCGTGCTAACCGCCCAACGGCAACGCACTCGAACATCGCATACGCGAACACGAAGGAAGCCCGAGCCAATGCCCGGGCTTCCTTTTTCTTGATGCAAGTTGACGGCGATACAGCAGGCGCGGACGATTCGCCTCCCGCCCTTGCGGTGCTGAGGCTGACGAAAGTCTGCCCCACCTAGCCCCAGATTACAGCTGCCAACCCTCGGCTTCTTTTTGCAGAACCACCATCCGGGCGAATCGGCCGCCGACTGCTTTCAGTTGCTCGGGCGATCCCTGCTCGGCGACTTGGCCGTCTTCGAGGACGACCACCTTGTCGGCGGCTTCGACTGTGCGCATGCGGTGCGCGATCACGATGACCGTTTTACCTGCTAGTAGCCTTGAGAGGGCTGTCTGCACCTTGGTTTCGTTCTCCACGTCGAGCGAGGCCGTCGCCTCGTCGAGCAGCACGATAGGCGCGTTCTTCAACAGCGCTCGGGCAATCGAGATCCGCTGGCGCTCGCCGCCGGAAAGTTTGGAACCGTTCTCTCCGATCTTCGTGTCGTATCCCTGCGGCATGCGGCTGACGAACTCGTCGCAGTTCGCGGCTCGCGCGGCGGCCAGCACCTCAGCGCCGGTGGCATCGCGGCGGCCAAGGCGGATGTTGCCCATCACCGTGTCGTCGAACAGCAGCACGTCCTGGAACACGATGGCGTAATCGCGCAGCAGCGTTTCAGGATCAACCGTGGACACGTCGATGCCGCCTACGCGCACCGTGCCGCCCGTAGCGTCCCAGAACCGCGCGGCAAGGCGCGCGCAGGTGGACTTGCCCGAGCCCGACGGCCCCACCAGCGCCGTCACCTGGCCTTCCCGCGCCGTGAAGCTCACGTCGGCCAGCACGCGCTCCCCTGCTCGCCCGTCGTCGCCGGCGCCGTAGGAGAACGCCACGTGATCAAACTCGATATCGTGGCCCTCCGGCGCGAACTCGGTCGCACCCGAAGCCATGGGCTCCTCCATGATCGAGCGCATGCGCGCCGCCGACGTCTCGGAGGCGAACAGCTCGCTGACCAGCGCGAGCGCCTGATCGAACGGGGCATAGATGCGCGAGATCATCAGCAAGTACGCAAACATGACCATGAAGTCGATCTGACCTGCGGCGATAAGGTTTGCGCCCGCAATGAGCGTCGTGGCGATGCCCAGGCGCAGGATCGCGTACGCCGTGTTCACCAGCAGGCCGTTGGTCAGCTCACCCCTCGCGCATTCGCGTTCGGTGACGTCGATCGTGGCGTTCAGGCCCGCCAGGTAGTGCCGCTCCTGGTTGGTGGCGCGAATCTCGCGCACGCAGTCGAGCGTCTCCTGGATGCCCTGCGTCACCTTCAGCTTCGCCATCCTATTGCGCTCGAACACCGGCTTCATCGGCTTGCGCGTGGCGAACAGCAGGGCAAAAGCCACCGGAACGCTCCAAAACGCGGCGATTGAAAGCTGCCAGCAGAAGAACAGCGAGCACACGAACACGATGGACGTCGAGATCACGGCGCCCCACAGCTCGCCGAGCACATGGCTGTAGGCGTGTTCCATGACCTGCACGTCGCCCATGATGGTTTCGGTCAAATCCGCCAAGTCGCGCCGCCCGAAAAACGACAGCGGCAGCTTGCGCAGGCGCTCGGCGATCTCGATGCGCTGATTGCCGCATTCCTCGTAGTAGATGCAGTAAGAGTAGTAGTACTGCTGCCAATTGGACAGCAGCAGCGCCGCGAAGAACACCGCAAGGCCTATGGCGAACGGCACCGCGTCCGGCAGGTCGGCGCCTTCGGTCAGGTGCTTCACGAACCCGTCCATCACCAGGAACAGAAATGCCATGCCAGCCATGGTGACCAGGTTCGTAACGCACGTCCAGAACACGCCGCGCTTCACGCCGGACATGCCCTTGTCGGAAAGGAAGTACTTCTTCTTAAACGAGGCGAACATCATGCCTCACCTCCCTTCATAGCGGCCGCTTCCGTCTGCGCGCCCGCTATCTTCCAGCTTGCGGCCTGCTCGTAGTCGGCCCACATAGAGGCGTACAGCCCGCCGGCTTCCGCCAGCTCGACGTGCGTGCCGCGCTCGACCACGCGACCTTGATCGAGCACCACGATCTGGTCGGCACCCACCACCGTCGAAAGCCGGTGAGCGATCATGATCACCGTGCGGTTCTCGGCCAGCTTTGCGAACGCGCGTTGTATGAGGGCCTCGTTTTCGGGGTCGGCGAATGCCGTGGCCTCGTCGAGCACCACGATAGGCGCGTCCTTGAGGATCGCGCGCGCAAGGGCGACGCGCTGAACCTCACCACCCGACAGGTACGCCCCGCCGACACCCAAGCGCGTGTCAAGTCCATGCGGAAGCTTCGCCACTATGTCGTCGCATTGCGCAGCATGCAACGCGGCAAGCACCTGCTCGCGCGTGGCGTCGGGCCTGGCTGCGCGCACGTTTTCCTCAAGCGTTCGGCTGAACAGCTGGTTGGTTTGGAAGACGAACGCGATCTTGTCCATAAGCTCATGCGGGTCGGCGTCGCGCACGTCTATACCGCCGACGAGCACGCGCCCGGCGGTTGCATCCCAAAAGCGCGGGATCAGGCTTGCGCACGTCGACTTACCGCCGCCCGACGGCCCCACGAGCGCAAGGGTCGTGCCCGCGGGGACTTCGAAGCTAACATCGTCGAGCGCATTGGTTTCGGCGCCTTCATAGGCGAACGACACGTGCTCGAAGCGCACGTCGCCGCCTTCGATAGGACGCGGGTTCGCGGGGACCTCAAGCGGTTCCGCCTCCAGGATCGCTCGCACGCGGCCAAGGGAATCGCCCGCCATCTGCGACGCTTCGCTCATGAACATGAGCTTCGCCATGGCCGTGGGAATGACCGCCGAGAAGATGGCGTAGAAGGCGAAATCGGCAACGAAGCTCGCGAAATCCGCTTCGCCAGGCGCCAGGATAAGCGCCACGGGAAGTAGGAACACCACCAGGCCGTTAAGCACCGACAACTGAAAGACCTGCGGTTTTCGGCAGAACGTGCCCGCGTAGTCCTGCGCCATGCGCGCGTAGTCGGCGATGGCGTCGTGGAACGCCTTGAAGGAGTACACCGTTTGCTGGAACACCTTCACCACGGGGATGCCGCGCACGTATTCGGTGCCGGTTTCGTTCATGCGCACAAGCGCCCCCATGTAGCCTTTCATGAACTCCATGCCCTTGCCGGACATCATGGTCATGAGGCAGCAGATCGAGATCACGATCGGGACCAGGCACGCAAGGCCAAGGCGCCAATCGAAGGCGAACAGCAGCGCGAGCATACCGATCACCATGGCGATCGAGCCCGCCACATCGGGCAGCACGTGCGCGAGCAGCGATTCGGTGCTGGCCGCGCAGCCGTCGATCACGCGGCGCAACTCGCCGGTGGCGTGGGTGTCGAAGTAACCGAGCGGCAAGCGCATGAGGTGCTCGGTGGTTTGCTTGCGCATGTTCGACGCCGTGCGGAACGCGGCCAGGTGCGTGCACATGAGCGCGAGGAAATAGGCCGCGATCGAGGCGACCGCGCCGCCGATGGCCCACCAGCCGTACGCGGCGATACCTTGTGCGGCCTGCCAATTCGGCGCGACTTCGATAAGGTCGCGCGCGACAAGCCAAATGCACACGTAGGGCACGAACCCGAGCAGCTGCGATACGGCGCTGAGCGCCAAACCGAGGTACGTGAGCGGCTTTCTGCCGCCCGCGAAGTCGAGGAGCTCGGCGATGCCGTTGCCTTTGGGGGTGGTTGCTGGCGGGTCGGCGGCGTTTGCCGCTTCGCCGGCATGTTGGCGAGATGTTGGGCGAGGCTGCTCTTCTTCCATGGTCGTTCCTTCCCTATTCAGGGCTTTTGCGCGGCGCGTTTTGGGCGCTTGGTTGGCGCGGAATGCCTCTTGCTAGTTACCTTCGCGTAACTTATCATGCAAGGAAGCCTTGGGAAACATTTCCGCCGAGCGCGTACACGAAACCGAAACAACGGGAGACGAATCCGAATGACCGATGCTTCCGCCTACAACGCCATCCCGCGCGCGGTTCGCTCGCTTTATGAGCCGCAGCTCGAGCAGTTCGGGGTCGTCGTCCGCCGCAACGGCGAGGGCTGGTCGGGCACGGGTCGGGGCGCGTGGGGCCGCGGGTCAGCGTGGGGCATGCCCGTTGGGGATTTCTGCATCGTGTTCAGCCACGATGTGTACATGGAGCAAGATATGACGCTGGTCGAGTCGCCCGAGAGCATGTATGCGTGCGTGTGCATGGTGTCGGAGGATACCAAGGCTACCATGCCGCGGATGATCGACCGGCCGCGGGCGCTGCTCGACGGATCGCTGTACTCGTTCGTGCAGCCAGCGGGTTCGTTTTCCGACACGCTGCGCCAAGGAGGCCTATATTCGTCGCGGTGCATCTGCTTTTTGCCACAGTATTTCGAGGAGCTCGATCGGCGCTGGCCGGGCGCGTTCTCGGGGATGTTCGAGCAGTTCGGGCGCGCGTGGGATGATGCGCAATCGCGGATTATCATGTCGGCGTTGCTGGGGACCGGGCCGCAATACTGGCCAGGTTCGGCGCTGCTCATCCAAGCGCGCATCGAGCAGATGGTGGCGGCATTGGCCGCATCATGCGCTGGCGATGACGCCGCGCGTTGCGGCGCTTCGACACGCGAGCGGTCAGGGCTTGCCCTTGAGGCGCAGGCCGCCATCGAGCGCATGCTCGACGAGGGACGCGCGCCCGGCCTCGACGAGCTTGCGAGCATGCTGTTCGTGAGCCGTTCGCACCTATGCGCGGCGTTCTCGCGCGAGACAGGGCAAAGCATCGGGCGATACGCCAAAGCACGCCGAATCGAGCGCGCAAAGGTCCTACTTGCAAGCGGCGATTCGGTCGCGTACGTGGCCGAGCGCCTGGGTTGGCCGCGACCCTCGGCGTTCTCCCAAGCGTTCAAGCAGGCAACCGGCATCTCCCCCACCGGATGGCGCGATGCAAGCAAAGGATAATTGGAATGAGAGCGGCAGAATCAAGGAGCGCCTGGGCTTAGAAACGACAAGGGTCGGGGCCCCTACCGCCTAATCGCAGTTGATCGTCCCCTGCAGCGCCAAATACGCATCGGCAAGGATGCAGCCATGGTCGAAAGCAAAACCTTCAGCGCGGGTCACGCCCGCCTTGCACGATCCAAACATGCGCGGCGACACCGAGAACTCAACAAGCAACTCGGTTTCTGCTGCGATTGCGGTCAAGCGGTACTTCCCTGTTTGATCGATTTCGCTCAACGACAGGCGGAACCATTTCGCGTCCGCCGCATCATCGCCGGCACACGCCTGGGCGCTCTTATCGACAACGCCCAGATATGCTTCGGACGCGGTCCACGCGCGAGGATCGCGTCCCGGCGCACTGTACAAACCGAACTGCTCTAAGGAAACGTCCACCAGCCCTGTTTCCTCCCGAAGCTCGCGTACGGCAGCCTGATCGGCGTCTTCTCCCGGCTCGACGAACCCGCCCGGAAAAGCCCAGCAGCCCAAGAACGGATGCCCGCCGCGACGAATCAGTAGAACCTCCCATTCGCCTTCGGGGCCGCCAACAGGACGAAACACTGCCATGTCCGCCGTCAACGAAGGCTTCGGATAATCTTTCTGCTTGTATTCCGCAAGAAACTGCGCCTCGGTCAAGCCATTCGCGTCGACGTTTTCCATTCCTGCCTCCTTCGCTCAACGTTTCGATCATCGCACGCTGGCAACGCGGCTGCAAGCGAAAGAAAAGGCACCGCGAATGCGATGCCTTTTCTTTGAGCCTAACACTTGGCGAAAGCCAAGTCGGATTCAACCGTACGACTACTTTGCCGCAGCCTCGGAATCCATGAACTCCTTCAGGCGGGTGACGGTGTCCTTGGACAGCGCGTGCTCCATCTTGTGAGCCTCTTCGGCGGCAACCTCGGGCTTGATGCCGAGCTTCTCGACAAGGAACGCCTGAACAGCCTGGTAGCGATCCTGCAGGCGCTTGCCGTTGATCTTGCCTTTGTGAGTAAGCTGGATGGGGGCATAGCGCATGCGCGTGATGTAGCCCTCCTCCTCGAGAACAGTCAGAGCCTTGTTCACGCTGGGCTTGCTAACGCCCAATGCCGTTGCAACGTCAACAGAACGGACCATGCCCGTACCGTTATCCAACTCGTAAATAGCGCGCAGGTAATCTTCCTCGCTGCTTGTTGCCATGTTTCAACCTCTTCTTTCAAAACCAGCAACACGTAACTGAACTGCGGTTTCCCCAAAAATCACAACACCACAACCGTTATTTTACGGCTGCGGCATTAGCTGAATATGTTATCACAAGAACCTATAAGCCCCGAAGGAATCGCTCCCACCAGGCGCGAGAGGCAATACCTGTCTTTGAAAGGGCGTCGATCATCTTTTCCTGCTCGTCCGGCGAAAGGTGGCTGAACTCGTCTTTCATGCGCTGCTGCATTTCCATGGGGTTGCGCCTCATCTGCGACATGGCGTCGATGGCATCCGCCGAGGAAACGCTGCCCAACATCTGGCTAAGCGCGTCGCCCATGCCCTCGGGAAGAGAGGACGGATCAAGCCCCATCGAACGCAGCGCGTTGCTCATCTCGAAACCGGCGGCGCCCATGGTCGGAATCGGCGACTTAGCAGCGGCAGCAGGCGAAGGGGCTGCCTTTTCCGGACGCGGGAAATCAAGCTTGTACAGCTCTTCCAAGAAAGCGTCGAACTCGCGCGGAGCGTCGCTTCCGCCCTTCGAGGCCACGCTGAAGACGCCTTCCTTGAACATCGTGTTCAGCGACCAGCGCATCGAACCGGGGGCGGACGCATCGCCGTACTTCTCTTCCCACGAGAACACGCCCAAAGCGTCAAGCGCATCCTTGAAGCGCTGCGCCGTTTCCTGCGGAACCATGCGCGTGAACTGCGACGACGGGTTCGATAAGCTTCCCTTTTCGACATGCAGCTCGTACTCTTCGCCAACGCGCTTCATGCGAAAGAGCTTACGGCCCAAACGGTCCTGAACCAGCGTGAACGAGATGCTCTGGAACGGCGGGTTGCGTCGTGCGGATGTTTCTTCGGCCATGTGGCGCGCTCCTTGAATAATCAAAGCGCCGGGCACCCAGTAGGCGTCCGGCGCATCATGCTTGGATGGGGCGTAGTCTAGCAGATCTTGACAACCCAGCCGGCAGGACCCTCGATCTTGCCGCTTTGAATGGCGGTAAGGGTTTCGCGCAGCTTCTTCATAACAGGGCCGGAAGTAACGGCGCCGTCGGGGAACTCGACATCGACGCCCTCGCCCTCGATGTGGCCGACGGGGCTGATGACGGCGGCCGTGCCGCACAGACCGCACTCAACGAAGTCGCCGGCAAGCACCTCATCGAACTTGACCGGACGCTCGATGACGTTCATGCCCAGCATGTCCTTAGCAACGGTGACCAGCGAACGGCGCGTGACCGACGGAAGAATGGAGTCGGTGTGCGACTGCGGAACAACAAGGTTGCCCGCCTTGTCGACGAACAGGATGTTGGCACCACCCGTCTCTTCGACATAGGTGCGGCTCTCGGAATCGAGGTACAGGTTCTCGGCATAGCCGGCTGCGTGAGCCTCGACACCGGCCTTGATGCTCATGGCGTAGTTCAGGCCGGCCTTGATGTTACCGGTGCCATGCGGAGCAGCGCGGTCGTACTTGGAGATGCCCAAGGTGACAGCCGTGTCGCCGCCCTTGAAGTACGGGCCGACCGGCGTGACCAGAATGCGGAACTGATATTCGGTGGCAGGAGCAACGCCAATAACGATGCCCGAGGCGATCATGAACGGACGAACGTACAGAGTGGCACCCGAGCCGAACGGCGGAACCCAAGCAGCGTTTGCCTTGACGACTTCCTTAACAGCCTCGACGAACTTGTCCTCGGGGAACGAGGGCATGCACAGGCGCTCAGCAGAATCGCTCATGCGCTTGGCGTTCAGGTCGGGACGGAAGCAAACGATGTCGCCGTCCTCGGTGGTGTACGCCTTCAGGCCTTCGAAGACCTCCTGGCAGTAATGGAAAATGCCCGCACACTCAGACAGCTGGATGGAGTGGTCGGTGGTCAGGCCGCCCTCTTCCCATTCGCCGTTCTTGAAATTACAGACGTAGCTGTAATCGGTGGGCATGTAATCGAAGCTCAGGTTGCCCCAGTCGAGATCTTTCTTCTCCAACGAAATCATCTCCCATTAACGCGTATTGCCGCTGATCACCATAGCGAGTAGTTCACCATAGCTTTCATTTCTGGTGATTGTACTACCGTTTCCGCTGATCGAATAAGAGCGCAGCCAGCAGGTCAAGATCTGCAGAAAAACGGCAATTCAGATACAATCCAACTGATTAAAAGAGGAGCTGAAAGGCACCGACGCGCAGGTGTGCATGCCTTGAAGGAGACACGATGTCCGACGATTTCATGAGCGACGAAGCTCGCAAGGAAGCCGCACGCAAACGACTGCAGGCTCGCCAGGCGAAGCGCAGCGAAGCGCAGCCGTCCAGCCACGTGCGCATGCCGCAACCGCACCGAGGCGCAGAGCATCCGCAAGCACAGGATTCGACGTCTGCGTCTGCTCCCGCGTCGGAGCGCCCACGCGCGCCAAGGCCTCAGGCAGACGCGCGACGCGCCTCCAGGCAGCAAGCTGGCGGGCACGACGGAGCCAGGCCGCGTGCGCCAAGGCCGCAACAGGGCCAGCAAGTCCCCAGGCAACGCGCGCCGGAATCACGCGAACCCAAGCCACGCGCTCCAAGGCCGCAAGCCCAGCACCCTGCAGGGTCGCAGGCGCCGCGTCAATCGCATCGTCCGCAAGCGCCCCGTTCGGGCGCGAACCGCAAACCTGCGCAGGCATCACAAGGCTCGAAACAGGCCGCCAACGCTCTAGCGGGCGTAGGCGCCGCCATCGCAAACGCATTCAAGGGCGTCGGCAATTTCTTCGCGAACGCCTACGCTAGCGCCGTCGATCGCTTCGGCAAGCGAAACGCCCTCATTGGCATTGCAGCGGCGGTCGCCATCCTCATTATTTTGATCGTAGCTATCCGCGCCTGCGCCACGCCCGCCGATCCCGTTCAGCAGGATCTTCGCGAGGCCCAGAAGGCCGTGAGCGCGTCTTCATATTCCAACGAGGACGGCTCGAAGCCCGACAAAGCCGCGCTTGAGAACCTTTTGGGCGCCGAAGACACCGCCGCTCTGCTGCAAACCGCCAGCAGCAACGAGGACGCATACTGGGTTGCCTCGCATCCCGACTCGTACACCACCGACGGCACCGCAGTTCAGGGCAAGCTTTTACGCTTGGCCGGAAACGAGCCCGAAGCTGCATCGTTCGTGCGCGATTGGCCCAACATGTACCCGCAGGACAAGCCCTCGGGCGACGCATCCACGTCATCCGCTGAAAGCAAGACCAACGTGCCGCGCCTGTATCAGTGGGACAAGCGCTGGGGCTACACCCAGTACAGCTCCACGACGTTCGCGCTGACAGGATGCTGCCCCACGTCGTTTGCCATGGTTTACCAGGCACTGACCGGCTTAACTGACAAGTCGCCCTACGATATGGGAGTCATTGCGACCAATGGCGGTTTCGAAACACAATACGACGGCACCGACACCAAGTTCCTTTTCAGCGCCGCCGAGCAGCTGGGTCTTACGTGCAACCAGCTGAACCCCCAGCCTTCCAACCTAACTGCGCCGCTTTCCGCAGGTCAGGTGCTGATCATCAACGTGGGGCCCGGTGATTTCACCCAAAACGGCCATTTCATCGTGGCGTGCGGCCTTGATGCCGACGGCAAAGTCATCATCAACGATCCCTACTCTGCCGAACGTTCCGAGAAAACCTGGGATGTCAGCACCTTGGTCAGCCAGTCGAAAATGTTCTACGCATTCTCACTAGCCTAAGAGATTATGTGCCAGCTGGGCTTCCGTGGGATCCGGACTGAACGCGCTGAGTTTGTGGTCGCGCAAACCTAGATGCTGCAAAATAATCTTCTACAAGCCCTGCTCGACCCAATCACAAAGTCGCGCAGGGCTTTCTTATGCGATGCGCGAACCTAGGGGCACCGCCCGTGAGCGACGCAGCCCACATACGCTGCGCACAACGCACCCTCAAGGCACCCTGTCCGTCTTGGCTGCACAGATTTGACCGTTTTCAACGCGCCTTGCCCCTCCTGGTTGCACAGATTTGACCGTTTTGCGACCCTTTACGACGCGGAAAACAAAAACACACGCTCGCGCTCCTCGTCCATCATCGCAAAACCCCAGATCGGGCAGAGCACCCTTGGCGACCACGCGCCCGCGCCCGCGCAAAACGGGAAAATCTGTGCAAGCACGGTCAGCGCAGGGAGCGGTCCGTCGCAGGGCGAAGTCTGCGCAAGACGCGGTCTGTGCAGGGCGCAAAGAAAGGGAGCCGCCGAAGCGACTCCCTCAATTCGATCTTGCAGCAAATCTAGCCACGCTGTCGAACGCAGCCGGGGCATTACCGCCCCAAACGCCACCACTCCGAGTTATTCAGCGGAAGCGTTCACGCCGATCGTGCGCTTAAGCACGGTCAGGATGCCGACGATCAAGATGATGCCAACGGCCAAGCAAATCAGGAAGTTCTGCACGAAGCCGGCAATCACAAAGCAGACGAACGATGTACCGGCAACGGTCAGGGCATACGGCAGCTGCGTGTTGACGTGATCGATGTGATTCACATTCGCGCCAGCCGAAGCCATGATGGTGGTGTCGGAGATCGGCGAGATATGGTCGCCGCAAACAGCGCCGGCCAGGCATGCCGAGATGCCGATAGTCATCAGCGTGTAGTCGCTGGTGGCGAAGATGGCGGTAACAATGGGGATCAAAATGCCGAACGTACCCCAGCTGGTGCCCGTCGAGAACGCCAGGAACACAGCAACCAGGAAGATGATAGCGGGCAGCATGTTGAACAGGCTAGCTGCAGCACCCTCCATCAGGCCCGCGACGAACACGTCAGCGCCAAGAGCCGTGGTGGTGAGCTTGAGGGTAAGAGCGAAGGTAAGGATGAGCAGAGCCGGAACCATGGCTTTGAAGCCCTCGATCAGGCACTCCATGGCGCGATTGAAGGAGATGACCTTGCGAAGCACCAGGTAAGCAACGGTGGCAACCAGGGCGATGATGCCGCCCCACGGCAGGCCGATGGATGCGCTAGTGTCAGCGAAAGCGCCGATCAGGCTCATGTAGCCGTCAGCCTCGGGATCCCAGAAGCCGCCAACGTACAGCATGCCGACGATGCAGCAGACAATCAGGATGATGACCGGAACCATCATGTCCCACAGCGAAGCCTTCTCGTTGGTGACCCTAACCTCGCCACCAAGAGAGCCAGACTTGCCCTCGCGGTAAGCCTCGAGCTCCTTCTTGGCCATAGGGCCGTAATCGAAGCCCATAATGCATAGCACGACGACGAAGACGATGGTCAAAAGCGAATAGAAGTTGAACGGAATAGCAGCGATAAACAGCTGGATGCCGCTCATGCCGTTATCAAGGTCGGAAGCGGTTGCCGAAACAGCAGCGGCCCACGAGGAAATCGGTGCGATCATGCAGATAGGAGCAGCGGTCGAGTCGATGATGTAAGCCAGCTTGGCACGGCTGATCTTGCACGCGTCGGTAACGGGACGCATGACCGAACCGACCGTCAAGCAGTTGAAGTAGTCGTCAATGAAAATTAGAACGCCCAAGACGAACGTTGCCAGCTGCGCACCAACACGGGTCTTGATGTGCGAAGCAGCCCACTTGCCAAACGCAGCGGATCCACCAGCCGCGTTGATAAGAGCGACCATGGCGCCCAGCATGATTAGGAAGATGAAGATACCGGCGTTGTTGGCATCGCTGATGGCGTGCACGAAACCGACAACCAGCGGGTCGCCGCCATCGGCAACGGGAATCTCGTTGCTGATGATGTTGTTCATCGTCTGAATGGGGTCAAGGCCTGCCAGCAGCAGGGCGCCCACGACGATGCCGATGAACAGCGAGCTGTACGTCTCTTTCGTGATAAGGGCTAGGACAATGGCGACGACAGGCGGCACCAGCGCCCAGAATGTGTTGACGAATTCCATGTAGTTCTCCCTATGAGATCGGCTTGCGAAACCCCCAAAACCGCGGGATCGCGGCCGAAAGCTCCTAAAATCAGTGGGCATCATTATAAAGTCATCGAAGGCAAAGCTCTCCGAAAACCGATCCATTCACGAGTCTTTAACGCAAATGCCCTGATTACGCCCACGAACGGTCGCTATTGCAGGGCGAACGACATCCTGCGCCACGCCCTCGAAACAAGGGAACGCGCCGCTGTCGCCCAACCGCGAAGAAACACCCCTACGAGCAAAACGACGTGAACGCTGTTCGCTTTACGATTTCTCGGGTGCATACAAATGAATGCTCATGGTGTTGAACCCCTCGTACTCAAGGTTCAAATGAGCACCGTCGGCATTTTCGCCGTAGAAGTAGTCGTTGCGCTTGCGGTAATCAACGTCGAAGCCGGCAGCGATGCACGCGTCCGAATACGCGCTGAACGCTTCAGGCGAAATGCCTCCCACATAAGCCTGAAAACCCGAAGCATATTCGGATTCGATCATGCCCTTTAACGAAGGAGGAGCAGGGAGCAACGCGCCCATACCATTCGAGGGCCACACGATATCGTTCATTTCAAGCGGCGCATCGATGCTGATGTCCAACGTGCCCGAAGACGTCCAATTGTACACATTCAGGCGGTAGCCTTCGGAGTTGTAGGCCTTGTAAGAAGTCCTTCCCGAAACGGAATCAACCGTGAAACCCCACTTCCGGCATTCTTCAAGGTACTCGTCGTAATCTCCCTCATCGGCTGGGACCTCGATGTTGAATGATTCGCTGTAATTCAAGGAAATATAGCCGGTGGTCGATTTCGGCTGCGGGATCTTCTGGGCCAAACCGCTGGTCGGCCAGTCGTAACTCGAATTCAGCCTTTGCGCCTGCTCCTTTTCGTACAACGCATCCTCTATTGCGCTGCAGGCAACAGAAAGAAGGATCAGGAAAAAGAAAATGACCGCAAGAATACGAAGAACACGGCGGCGCTTCCGCTTCGCTTCATCCTTGCGTTTCCACTCGGCCTGTTGTTTCTTAAGTTCCGCACGAGTGCGTTCTTTCTCGACGGCAAGCTCTTTCTCGTCGATCGCACGCAAGCGCTCAAGCGTAGCCGCATCAAGCGGCTCGCGATTGCCGCAATAGGGGCATTCCAAAGCCAAGCCGTCGTCGCTTAGCTCCATCGCGCCGTTGCATTTCACGCAGTCCATATGGAAATCGGCGTCGGAAGACTTCTCTGCCATCGGTCTCTCTTTCGGGTGTTTACGAGCGAAAAACAGTAAGGAACAGGGTACGACATACAAGGTTACGCAACAAGAAGAGGCAGCGTCGGTAAGAACGCCGCGAAAACTCGTATGGCGCATGTTGGGCGCGCGTTGGACGGACGTTGGCTCAAGGCCGAAAACACGTTGGATGAATGACAGCCAAACACGAAATCGCAGCTAAGAAATGCAAAGCGACCCCATGCGCACATTGCACGGGGCCGTGGGGTTGCGGTGTTTGAATCACGAAGCTGAAACGCTAAGCGTTCGCAACCTGAAGGCTGCGCTCCATGGCGTAACGCAGAAGATCGCTGCGGTTGATGGTGCCGACGATGCGGTCGCCCTGAACAACCGGCACCTTCTTCAGCTTGTGCGTGGCAAGCAGCGAACACGCCTCTTCGAGCGTGGCCGAAGAATCAAGCGAGACAAGCTTATCGGTAGCGATGTCGCGCAGCGGCAAGTTCAGAAGCTCGCTCAGGCGCTCGTCAAACGATTGGTTGTTCGCCGCCTCGATCATCGTGTACGCATTGGTGATCAGCGGGTGCTTGTCGGCAAGGAACCTGATGACGTCGCCGTCCGACACGAATCCAGCAGGCTTGCCCTGGGCATCCACCAAAGGAAGGCCGCCGATCTTGCGATCGACGAACAACTGCATCGCAGCGCTAACGGGCGCATCGGCGGGAAGCGTGTAGGGCTCTGGCTGGACAAGGCGCGCCAAGAGACGCTCGTTTGCAGGCATGGCCTGGCGCTTAATCTTGTCATTCTCCCTACGCCTTACGGCCGCGCGAGCATAGGCGAAGCCGATCAGCGAACCAGCCGCCGCCACGAACATGGCAACCGTCATGGCCGACGAAAAACCGTTAGCCAAAGCAACCTGTGCCGACGCGCCCGATGCAAGCGAACCCATCTGACCCGAGGTAAGGATGCCCGTGTAGAGAGATGGCGCGATGCAGGCCGCGATCTGAACGAACGTGGTGGAAAGCGCCACACCAAAGGGGTTCTGCTCGGGAGTGAGCGTCTTGAAACCCGCCGACTGCGACGGCGAGAAGATCAAGCCGGTGCCCGACATGACCAAAAACGCGCCAACGAACATACCCGGAAGCGAAAGAGTCGGAGCCAGGAAAGTCAGAACCGCAAAACCGCAGGCCACAACCGCATATCCAACGGGAAGCAGCGGCCATTCACCGCGCGAGTCCATGATGCGGCCGCCCAAAAGCGACGTTGCGGCGTTGCCCAACACGGGAATAAGGATGGTCAAACCCGCCATGAACGCCGTCAAACCAGTCGCTCCCTCAAGATACATCGGCAGCAAAACGCTGCAGCTGAAGCTTCCCATCATGGCGATGGTGGTCAAAATGATGGACGGCCAAAACGCAATGCTCTTCATGGGCGTAAGGTCGATCAGCGGATTCTCGCAACGCAGCTGGCGAAGGATGAACAGCGCGACGGAAACAGCCATCACGACAAGAGAGATCGCAGCAACAAGCGTGTCCAGCGTGAGCATGACCAAGCCAAAGCTCAGCGACATCAAGAAAACCGCCGAAAGCACGACGGACGCAACATCAAGATGTGCTTCCCGGTTCTCCATGTTCTTGACCGAAGGAACGGCAACAATGGCCAAAACGACCATCGCAACAGTGGGCACCACGAAGATGCTGTGCCACCCGAACGCCGTGACAACCGCGCCGCACACGACAGGCGCAAGCGCCGGGCCGAACGTGATCATGCAGCTGCCAATAGACAGGTAGGTTCCCAGCTTGTTCTTGGGCGTGACCACCAAAATGGTGTTCATCATAAGCGGGATGAAGATGCCGCTACCAACAGCCTGGATCAACCGCGCAACCATCAACAGGGCGAAGCTCGACGCGAAGATGCCGACCAGCGATCCAACAAAGCTGAATAACGCAGCGGCGAAATACAGCGCGCGCAGCGGGATGCGACGAAAGAAAAACGCCATGCACATAACCACGATCGTGCCGGCGATCATGTAGCCGGCAACCGTCCACTGCGCGGCAACCGAATCGATGCCGTACTCGTTCATGATCGAAACGAGAGCGACGTTCATCAGGTTCTCGTTGAAACCTGCCAAAAAGGCGCTGCCATACAAAACGAACAGCAGCAACGTAAGAGACTTCCCTTGCATATACGTCCTTTCACAGCTTGCTCTTGCAACGGAAGACAACCGAAACGTGGCAGACGCGCAAGAGGGCACCTCTTCATGCGCCGCCTGAGGTCGAACATAGCAAGCAGAGCGCACTGACGAAATGCGCACGAGATGCGCCCGACGATTCAGTTGTCTTGGGTTTCGGCAAGCTGGCACAGATTCGCATGGCGACCCCGCTTTGCGGCAGTCGACGTAAGCTGCTCAGATTTAGGAGCACGCTTGCTCGATAACTTCAGTATAAACACGACAAGACCTTGGCTCTAGAAGCAAGGCGCGCAGTCCCACAAACATGCCACAGTGGAAGACGATGACGGCACCCGCAGCGAAGCGACAACGCTCGCAGCGCGCGACGTCGCAACGCACGACGCGGCAGCCCTATCGACAAGCACCGCGCAAAATGAAAAAAGCCGCCCATAAGGACGGCTTCGGCTGATGCCGTCGCATTCGAGTGACGACGCAAAACGACCCAACCGGCAAAGGGAAGGTGGACCGGCTGGGTCGATTCCTCTAGCGGAGCGGACGTTTGCAGTGCCCCGTTCGAGCTATATCGCTTCAGCGCAGGCGGGAGGGCCTATCGCGCGAAGCTGCAGAGAATGTTCAGCGCCTTTGGACGCTGTCGGGGCGGTTTCGCTTCGCGAAAACACCCCTCGGGCGTTCGGACCTTTGGACGCTGTCGGGGCGGTTTCGCTTCGCGAAAACACCCCTCGGCGTCTACAGATCCTCAGAGAAGATGCTGTAGGCAGGTGCGCCCTCGCACTGTGCGGGGAAGCGAACACCCAGCAGAGCCGCTGCCGTAGGCGCCACATCAACCTCGCGGATGTACATGTCGGTACGGAAGTTCTCCTTGATGCCGGGGCCTGCTGCCGCGAAGATCGGGCTGAGCGAGGTGTCGTTGTAACCAAGCGAGGTCGAAAGGCCGCCGCCATGGTCCTCGGCGTAAAGGCCGCTGACGTTGAAGATGATGTCTGCAGCGTTCGGGCCGCCCATGCCAAGCAGAATGGCGTCGCGGTTGTGCAGAGCGTACGCGAACAGGTGGTAACCCGTCTTCGGATGCTTGTACTCGTACATCTTCGTGATGATCTCTTCCTCGAGGGCGAACTGGTCCTCGGGTTCGACGATGCCGTGCTTGTCGCGGCCCTTCACGTTGATGTAGATGCTGTTGCAGCGCGTCATGATAGCGCGGGTCTTGGTCCAGTCGATCTCGGGGATCTCGTTGCCGTCCTCGTCGCGCTTCAGCACGGTGTAACCCCACTTGTGCAGCGGCTCAAGGCTGACGCCCATGTTGTCGCCCTGAGCGACAGACTCTTCCTCGGAGCACATCAGGCCGTGGTCGGAAACCAGAAGAATGGTCCAACCCTCATCCAGCAGGTGCATGAAGCTTCCGATGTAGTCGTCGGTAACCTTGTAGGTTGCCTCGGCGAACTTCACGACCTCGGACTCGTCGTAACGGCTGGTGTCGCGGTTCTTCATGTACTTCATGTAGCAGTGACCCTGCAGGTCGCAGTTGTGGAAGTGGCTGAAGATAACCTCAACGCCGTGCTTCTCAATCATGTAGTGCATGAACTTGCTCTGCCACTCGGCGGAGAGCTCCCACTGCGGGAGGTTGCACTTCATGATGAGGTCCTTGTCCAGGCCGGACATCTGGCTGGTCGGAACCAGCGGGCCGGCAGCCTCGATGGACTCCTTCAGCAGGCTCTTCGGGAAGAACACGGTGTCCTCTTCGCAGCTGGAGCCACGGGAAGCCCAAATGCGAACATAGGAGCCGTCCTCGGCGATCTTCAGAAGGCGCATGTTGCGGAAGATCATCTCTTCGCCGCCATCCTTGGTGGGGATGTAGTCGATGACGCCGGTGAAGACATCGTTCTCAAGAACGGTGACGGGCTCGGTGGCCTGCTTGTTCTTGTAGATTGCAACGTGATCGTACACGCCCTCGGCGTTCTTCAGGATAAGGGCGTTGCGGGTGACGCGGCCGTGCATCGTAAGAATGATGAATTCCTTGGCGCCTTCGGGAACCTCGATGTCCCAGCCCTCGGGCTCGGAAACGGGCGAGATCGAGCAGCCGGTCGGGAAGTCGGCGGTGCTCCACATGATGCCCTTCTCCTCGTCAAAGACGATGTTGTCATTGACGAAGCTGTGGTCGGGCGTGTAGCCGGGAACGCCGATGAACTCCTTGTAGGCCTGCAGGTACTTCTTCATGCGCTCCTTGGCCTCGGGCGTCTTACCGCGAGAGCACAGCGGGCGACCATCAAGGGTGGTCAGAACATGCGGGACGAGCTTCTCGTCGCCTTCAACTTCGGATGTGACAACCGACATGAATGCGCACGAGGGGGTCTCGGCCTTGGTGCTGGCGACGAAGATGGTGTCCATGTCGCGCACGTTGGAGTAAGCACAGGTTGCTCCGGGGGAAGAACCGTCAACGGTGAACAGGTTCGGGGAATCGCTGGTCGGAGGGAACGAACCGCCGGGCCAGTGCATGACAAGCGTCTTCTTGCCGGACTCGGCCGTGATGTTCCACAGCGGCTCGGCGGTCATGAAGCGCGAGCTGAATGCACCCAGGGTGATGTCCTTGTCGTCCTTAGCGGAGACGTTGTAGTCAATAATGCCGTGCGTCATGGGGTAAGCGCCCGTGCCCAGCGTTGCCCACATCGGCGGGGTGATGGTGGGGTTGGCGCCCAGAAGCATCAGGTCGTCACGGCAAGCGCCGCGCTCCATGAGCTCCTTCAGGTGGGGCATCTTGCCCTCGTCGACCATGCGCTTTGCCCAGCGAGGATCCATTCCATCCACGCCAAGCACGAGCAGTTTGTCGGTAAGACCGCGTGACCTCAACATTTCGAAACCTCTTTCTATGTCCGATTTGCTTAAGACCTAATGGGTGTTCGGCAGCTGCGCTTGCAAGAAGGCAACTGCCAGATTGCGCGACCACGGCTTTCGGCTTTCAAACCTGCGGGCCGCGCAACCCGAATGACGTGCAGTTGATGCAATCGACTTACATCGGGAAGAAGATCTGGGAGATGGGGATGGCGATGACCATCTCGATGACCAGCATGATGGGCAGGATCTTCAGAGCGGTCTTGCTCATCTCGCTCGCATCAGCCAATTCCTGCGTCATGGCAACTGCGGTAACCGGCGAAGCGGCAGGCGTTGCAAGAGCGAGTTGAACGAGGATCCACAGAAGGACGATGCACATCGTGGTGTTGATGCCAACGGCCTGAGCGTAGTTGACCAGGAAGGGCATGACCATAACGGCGATGATCATGTTGTTCGCAACGTTGGTGAGCACAACCGCCAGGACCAGCGAGACGATGATGAAGACCCAAGGAGACAGACCCATGAGCGACTTGAACACGGTTGCCATTGCGGCGGTGATACCCAGGTCCTTGCTGCTCATGTAGGTTGCCATCAGCATGACGACGGCGACCATGCAGACCTGACCCCAGTTAGCCATATGGAAGAGCTCTTCCAGGTTGGCCAGAGGCTTGCCCTCGGCGTCGGGAAGAAGACCGGCAACGATGCAGAGGATCATGCAGTAACCAGCGATACCGAACTTGGAAACGAAGACGGAGATTGCGCCCAGCGGCAGCGAACCAAAAAGGTTCAGGATGATGAGGCCGACGAACAGGAGCAGGGCGACCTTCTGGTCACGCGTGCACTTGGTCATCTCGCACTCTTTGCAGTACTCGGTCAAAGGCTCAGCGTCAACCCTGAAGATGTAGCGCATAACCAGCATGTAAACGGTGGCGATCAGGATGCCCATGGTGATCATGAAGCCAAGGTAGGGAACCATGTCGATCGGGATGTTCGGGAACATGGCGTTGTAGCTCTGGAAGAAGACCAGGCCGGTGCCGAAGAACGGGAAGAGGATCTGGCCGTTCATCAGGCTGAGTGCGCAACCAAGATACAGGAAGATGGCCAGCTTCGAGTTCTTCTTCACGTGGCAAGACTCAAGCATGGAGGTGACGAAAGCGCCGAAGATGATCATCATGATGATCGGGTTGAACGGGCCGAACGGGAAAGCAAGAACCAGGATGATCCAGATGGTCAGCCAAGGCTTTCCTTGCATGAACTTGTTGTTAAGCAGCAGGCTTACCAACCAGTTGAAGGCACCGTTCTTCATTGCGATGCCGATGGAGCCCATGCAAAGAACAAGCGTGAGAACCGTGGCGGAGCCGAACGTGGCGGCCATGACCTGGGTCATGCCGAACGTGAAGCCGGCGGAGACAAGTGCGACAAGGCTCGGCCACAGCATGTCGATGGTGATCCAGCCGTAGATGGCGCCGATGAAGCAGCCGAGCAGGCACATACCCTGCTGCGAGATGCCCAGCGGACCGGGAACGAACTGGAACAGGAAGCAGAACGCTAGAACTACGATGTAATGAATGATAGAAACGCGTTTTTTCGTTTCCATACCCTCCCCTTTCCGAAAGAGTTGAAATTACGGTCGCGCACCCCCCGCGCGCTAACCGCTATTGCGAACCGACCGTCTTCCCTCCTCAAAAGCTCGCGTCGATCTCTTGCCTCTTCTTTGGCGAACCGCGCATCGCTTTCGAACGATGCGCTTGGCTCGCGTTTACACTCCCTTGGCGGTTGCGGCTCCTTCTTCCGCTTCGCCTGTTGTATGTTCGGTTTATAGAACATCGTACTATGCTGTAGGTGGGTATTCCGAACACATTTCGCACTATATCACGCCAGATATAAGCTATGGTCGAGGTCGCGATTGGATATACCTATGGCGGAACCGAACATATCGGCATATCATATTCGGTAAAGTCGAACACGTAGGGAGAATCACGTGAAGATAACCGTTCAGCAGCTTCGCTATTTGTTAGAAACGGCAGAGCGAGGTTCCATCAATGCTGCTGCCAAGAGCCTGGGAATTTCGAAGAGCACCTTGTACGAAGCGCTGAGCCAAGTTGAAGACGAGCTGGGATTCAGCGTGCTCGACCGCGGCAAACGCGGCGTTTCCGTTACCGAACGCGGTATCAAGGTCATGAATGCGGCCGAGCGCGTTGTCGCCGAGATGGACGCGTTCGAGCGCGAGTTCTGCAGTCACAACACTGCCTCGTCGCGCCTGCATGTTTCCATGCTGCCTTTCGGCTTTGGCGTGAACGCCCTGATGAGCGTGGCCGAGGCTCATGCTCACGCGGACATCGATTTCAGCATCGAGGTCGTTCAAACCCCCAAGATGGCTTACGACATCAACAACGGCATGCGTGATATCGGCCTTCTGCTTCTTTCCGAAGGCAACGAGGGTGCCCTGCGCAAGTACTTGGAAAGCGGCGAGCTTGAATATCACGAGCTGTTCAAAGCGAAGATGTACGCGTATGTCAGCAGGCATCATCCGCTTGCCAGCCGCAAGAAACTTGATCCATCCGACCTGGTTCAGTACCCCATGTTCTATTACGAGCAGTACTTCTACATGAACTCGCTGCACGCAACCGACATGCGCAAGGCATTCCTTGCGGGTGACAGGCAGAAGGTCAACGACACGCTGTTCGCCTCGCTACGTGAGCTTACCGAGAGCATCGCCGAAACCGACGGCTACGCCGTTTGGTGCAACTTAACCGGCAAGGCGCTGTCAACGGCGGGCACGGTTGCCATCCCTTACGAGAGCGATACAGACATGAGCTTGGGCTACCTGGTGAAGAAAGGAGCGCCCATCAACGGCGTCCTGAGGGAATACATCGACGAGCTGATGAAGTATGCGTAGCTATTCCCGAGCATGACATAATCAAGCAAGACGCGGGGCGCATGGACACACCCTCTGCGGCTAGTGCTTATAAATGACAGAAGCCGTCTTAGGAGCGGCTTCTGTCATCTCTAGTCGAGCTAAATCTTGCCCCAATCCAACAGCCATCCAACATCCCTATGACAATGATTGCTCACTCTTCTTATTGATATTGATTCCCATTAGTAAAGCTGCTATATTCAGGTCATTAGGAGAAAGGGGCAATCATGCTGAATGCAGTTGAAGTCAAGCCGGGCATCTATTGGGTTGGCGGCGTCGATTGGAACGAGCGCAACTTCCACGGCTACACCACCGACTGGGGCTCCACGTACAACGCCTACCTCATCGTCGACGAGCATGTCACGCTCATCGACACTTGCAAGCGTCCCTTCGCTGACGACCTACTCGACCGTATCTCGCAAATCGTCGATCCCGCGAAGATCGATTACCTGGTATCCAACCACGTCGAGATGGACCATTCCGGCTCCATCCCCGTTGTCATGGGTCGCTGCCCTAACGCGAAGCTGGTCACCAGCGCCCCCAAGGGGCTTGCCGGCTTGCAGGCCCACTACGGAAGCGATTTCGATTACATGCCCGTGAAGTCGGGCGAAACGCTGAACATCGGCAAGCGCACCCTGACGTTCGTGCACACGCCCATGGTTCACTGGCCCGACAACATGGTCACGTACTGCGCCGAAGAGAAGATTCTGTTCAGCAACGACGCATTCGGCCAGCACTTCGCATCCAGCATGCATTTCGACGACGAGGTCGATCTGTGCGAGGTCATGGAGCAGGCCAAGAAGTACTATGCCAACATCGTGCTTCCCTACTCGCGCCAGGTCCAGAAGGCGCTCGAGGCGGTCGCTGGTCTTGATATCGACATCATCGCTCCTGCTCACGGCATTATTTGGCGCTCGCACGTGCCCGAGATCATCGCCGCCTACAAGAAGTGGTCCGCCAACGAAACCGACAAGTACGCGCTGGTCGTCTATGACAGCATGTGGCACACCACCGAGAAAATGGCCAAGCAAATCGCCGAAACGTTCGCTGAGAACGGTATTGCCGTCAGGCTGCTCGACCTGAAGGTCAACCACATCTCCGACATCATGACCGAGGTGCTTTCCGCCAAGTACATTGCCGTTGGTTCGCCTACGCTGAACTCGTCCATGATGCCCACCGTCGCCGCGTTCCTTTGCTATATGAAGGGACTGTCGCCGAAGAACCGCATCGGCATCCCGTTCGGCTCGTACGGCTGGGCTCCGTCAGGCCCCAAGGAAGTGGCCGAGTACCTGGAGAAATGCGGGTTCGAAATGCCGTGCGGCACCATCACCCACCAGTGGACCATCGACGAGGCTGGCCTGAAGGAAGTCCACGACAAGGTCGAGACCATGCTGAAAGGCACGGGCGAAAAGTAGGCCCGTACGCAGCGCCAGCCACAAGTCAACGGCACACTGCCGCCACCAGGCGGCTTAGCAAGCCAAGCGCACGATCACGCACATGCAACGAGGGCGACCCAATGGGTCGCCCTCTTGGTTTCGTATGGGGCTTTGCTCTTGGGAGCCCAAGCGTCTCGGACTGCGTTCCGCTCCCCCTCTAGATTCTTCGCCTGCTTCGGCTCGCGTTTCGTTTTCCCGTGATCACGCGCCGAACAGCGCCAGACCGGCAACCGGTACGCCGCCTTCCGCTTCCTCTGGAAGCGCGCACAGTCGCCACAACGATTCCGCAGGCAATCAACGAGAACAACGCGCCGAACAAGCCCGCACACTGGATTCCCGGGCCGTTCACCACGGCGCCGCCCACAGCCGTGCCAAACGCAATTCCCACGTTAAACGCCATCGGTTCGGTGGAGGCCGCAAGCGTTAGAGCCTTGGGGTACTCGTGACGAGCGACGTCCATGAACATCGTCAGGCACGGGGTGGAAACAACGTACATCGACAGGCCGATAAGCAGCGTGATGACGATACCCGGGGTCGTAGCCCCACCCACTATGAACAGCGCAAAAAGCAGGCCAGCCTGAATCAAGAAGGACACGATCAGCGCCTTCATGCCAAAGCGGCTTGTAACCCAGCCCGACAGCAGGTTCGACACCATGCACATCGCGCCGTAGCCCATCAACACCGCACTGGTTCCGATGGGAGAAACGCCCAAAACGCCCTGCAGGTAAGGTGTGACGTAGCCGTAGAAAACATATACCGATCCAACACCGAAGATGAAAACGCACATGCCGGCAATAACGCGCGAATCGTGCAAGTACGGAAGCTGCTCGCGCGCAGTTGCAGGCTCGTCGGTTTTGCCCGAGCGCGGCAGAACCAGAAGCATCGCAACGCTGGCGACAACCGAGATCACCAGCACGGCCACCAGCGCAATATGCCAAGACAGAACCTCCGCAGCCAGTTTGCCCAGCGAAGTGGAAAGAACCATGGCAAACGAAAATGCCGCGTAAACGACCGAAATAGCGATGGGCACGCGCTTCGAATCAAGAAACTCGGGAATGAAGGTGACCTCAACGGCAAGCAAGGCACCGGAAACCAGGCCAATGAGCACGCGAGCCAAAAGCATGGTTGAGAACGACGTGGCCATAACCGCCAGCATGTTGCCGATGATCAGCACCACGCTGTAGACAATCAACAGGGTAAAGCGCTTGAACCGACCCGTGACCAGGGCAAGGATGGGAGTTGCGACAGCATATGCCACTGCAAAGAATCCCATGAAGTCGCCCGTTTGAGACAACGAAACGCCGAACGCTTCTGCCAGTTCGGGCTGAATACCGACAACGACGAACTCCGAGCAACCAAGGGCAAAACCCGCAACAACCAACAGTGCGAGGCAAACCCTCACCCGCAACGCAGACACCGCTCCTCCAATCAATTCGGTCGCATACTCGCATGAGCAAAACGCGCCCGCAATCGTGCGGACGCTCACCTTCACGGGCACATGCTACAACACAGAAGCAAAAGGTTTAATACACCCAGCAAAGGTTTTCGACTCTGCACGAAGCCGACACCCCTTAGCGGCAGAATGGCTGGGCCGACTGGTTGCGGGGATTCACCAAGCTAAAGCGCAGGAGCGAATGACTTAAGGTGCTCGATATAAGACTGTTCAATCGGCCGAAGCTGGTGGCCTTTACGAACGATGTAACCCAGGTGCATGCGCTCGTCCGTCTCAACGGGAATCGCCAACGGCATTTTGAACAGCTCCTCCAACGCCATTCGATCGTTAGACAAGTTGCAATACATTAAGCAGCCGTCAATCTTCACGAAGTTGCTTAGCAAGCTGCGCGCCGGGGCAAAGAAATCAAGGTAAAGCCCGGCATGATCCTCTTCCTTGCCGGTTACCAAGATGCTGCGAGCCTCGGGAAGACCAAGGTACAGATACTGCTCAAGACCGAACGTCGGATACAAGCCAAGTTCGCCATACGAAACCGAGCTGCGCTCCGCCAGCGGATGGACAGGCGAAACGTAAACAACGAACGGAGCGTCGAAGAGCCGGTGAAACTCTAAGTCTTCATCCTGAACCATCTGCATCATGGCCTCGCCGTTGCCATGAGAGATGTGGACTATGCCCATGTCCACTTTCCCGTCGTGAACGCCTCGCATGATCTGCGAAGCGTGCGAGATGCTTGCGTAAAGATCTATAGGCTCGTCGACGTGCTCCCATGCAGTGTCTTCAAGCGCGCCAAGCGCGAAACCTAAAGGCGTCATCGAGACAACGAAACGATGGTCGCTGGAAAAGTGGCGAGCCTCGATGTCGAACCTTCGCTCGAACTCGTCCATCTCGCGAACGACACGACGGGCAGAATCGAGCAGCTCCGACCCTGAATCGGTTGCCTTCATGCCCTTACGGCTTCCTTCAAACACGGCGAATCCCACGCTTTTCTCTACCTGCGAAAGAGCTTGGGAAAGGGTTCCCTTCGAAGTTGAAAGCTGACGGGCGGCTTCGGCAAGCGATCCGGTCTCTGCGATTTTAAGAATGTAGCGAAGCTGCTGGATGGAAATTTTCACTAGTGCCCCTTCGTGTCTAAGCGAAAGCCCAACAGTGATTATGAAGCATTTCGCCGCACTGCTTAGTCTCAATTTTAACTATACGTTCGTTTATTACGTACGATCAGTATTCCTGATATTATCATTATTTATGACTATGAACTTATTGACATGCTATTATCACGACACTAACCGCAATTTGCGGCCACTATCCCAAAAAGGTCTTGCTTTAATGTGCGTTTTTTCCGCACGAATAGAGAGGGTTAAAGCAAACCACTAGCAAAAGGAGGATCACATGGCTCAACAAGCAGCACAAAAGGCGGTGAGTCCGATCCACTACGTCATAGTCGTGGCGTTAAGCTTCGGATTTGCTTACCTTCCGCCCTTCGCCGCACTCACCCCATACGGCATGGGCATTCTTGGCAGTTTCCTTGGTGCCATCTGGGGATGGCTCACCATTGGAATGCTTTGGCCCAGCCTGATCGCCATCGTCGGTTTGGGTATGACCGTCGGTTTCATGAAGATGATGGCAGCCGTCTTCGGCTCGCTGCCCTTCGTGCTGCTGCTTCTGTGCTTCGGCACCGTTGGCGTCGCCATGAAAAACGGCGCGTTCGTTTGGCTGGTCAACAAGATGCTCGGCAACAAGCTCATGCAGGGCAGGCCTTGGATCACCATGTGGGTCCTGATGCTCATCTCGATAGTCGGCGGTATCCTCAACCCCATCATCATGGTCATCATCATCTGCTCCTTCATCACGTCCATGCTGAAGGAATGCGGCGTCAAGCTAAACGACAAGCTCGCCATCGTCATGTACATCGGCTGCGCCTTCTGCGCAGGCACCTCGCAGGTTATCTTCCCGTTCCGAGGAACCGGCTTCACCATTCTGCAGGCGTACTACACCATGTTCCCCAACATCCACCTGAACCAAACGGGTTACATGGTCTTCATGATCTTCATGAGCTTGCTCATGAGCGTCGTCTTCGTGCTAGTGGCCCGCTTCGTCATCCGCGCCGATGCAAAGCCGCTTAAAGAGTTCTGCCCCGAGTGCAACGACGAGAAGATTACCAAGGACCAGAAATCCGCACTGCTCCTGTTCTTCGGCTTCTTCGCCATCTGCGCCATGACTGCCCTGCCGCTTGGCATCGTCACCGCCATCCTGAACAAGATCACCGTCGTTGGCCTCTGCATCCTCGGCGGCTGCGTTGGCGCTCTCATGAAGGCTGAAGACGGCTCGCCCCTGTGCGACCTCGAAGAGCTCTACCACATGTGCAACTTCGGCCAGGCAATCATGATCGGCTACATCATGGGTCTGTCGACGTTCTTCAACAGCGCCGACGCCGGCATTGGCGCATCCCTGGCCATGCTGTTCAAGCTGTTCTCGGGCCTGAACCCCTACGTCTTCATCATCGTCGCACTCGCCCTGGCGGTGCTGCTCACCAACTTCGCCAACAATGTCATGATCTGCATTGCCGTTATGCCCGTTCTTACCAACTACTGCGTGACGGTCGGCATGGACCCCAACTCCACCATCCTGCTGCTTATGTTCATGACGATGTTCGCAATCGTGACGCCGGCGGCTTCGCCCATCACGGCTATCGCAATGACGCAAGAGATGGTCACTCCTGCTCAATTCACCAAGGTTGCCGCCATCATGCTCCCCATCCTGTTCCTGGTTGGCATCGCTGTTGGTTACCCGCTCTCGGGCGCCCTGGCCGGAATCGTTTAAATCCCTTAACCAAATAGCTTCTCTTGAGGCAAAAGCCAACCCTCCCCGGGTCTTGTCTCTTCGAACAAGGTGGGGTTTCCTCCCAGCACCACCAACTGAAAAACGCCCCTCATCAGGGGCGTTTTTACTTCTGACTAGACCTTCTTCAACAGAATTTGGCAAGGCGGCGATATTGCGTAACTGGTAGTCCGAACTGCCACATGGTATAATGCAAAGCTGACGTGGAACGTTTGGTCACGCCCTCCACGGCCTACATGGTTAAGTAGCCGCTTTAGGAGCGGCTACTGTCGTTATAGAAGCTAATTAAAGCTAGCGATGCAGCAGTTTGCGGAACGCCTCGCGGAACGAGAACTCGCCAAGGATCGTCCGGGCGCCGTAGTAAACGACCATGCCCGCACCGGCACCAAACGCCAGGTTCTTGGTCGAAACCACCACGCCAATCGTAACCAGCGTCGTAATCAACTCGACCGTCTTGCTGGGATTGTTGAAACCGTCAACCAGAACGCGACGCGTCTGCTTCCAGTCGAAAGTTGAAATCGCCACCGTGATCATGACTCCCACCAGCGCAGCAAGCGGCACGTAATTCAGAAGCTCGCCGCCAAGCACCACCATGGCGCACAGCAAAACGCCAGCGCACAACGTGCTCAGCCTGTCGCGACCACCGGAATTCACGTTGACCATGGCCTGGCCGATCATCGCGCAACCGGGCATGGCACCCAAAAAGCTGCTGGCCACATTCGCCACGCCCTGACTTTTCAGCTCGCGGTTCGCATCGCTGAACGTGCCCGTCATCTCGTCGACCACCTGCTCGGTCAGCATGGTTTCAAGCAAACCGACGAACGCCAACGAAACCGCGTACGGCATTACGATCACCCACGTTTGCGGGTCGGCCAAAATCGTGGGCACCCAGAAGTTTGGCAGGCCAGCCGATATCTGCGCCATTGCGCCAACCGATGTGGTCGTTCCGCCAGTCAACAGGCTGAGCGCTGTCACCGCCAACAGCGCAACCAAAGTTGAAGGGACTTTGTCAGTCAGTTTCGGGAACAGATAGACGATCGCCATGGCCACCAAAACGAAGCCGAACATCAGCAGCGATCCACCTTTAAGAGACGAAATTTGCGCCGAGAAGATAACGATTGCCAGCGCGTCCACAAACCCCAGCATCACGGTTGCCGGCACAAAGCGAATGAGCTTGTCGGCATGAATGAAGCCCAACAGCAGTTGGACGATGCCTGCCAAAAGAACGGCGGCGAACAGGTACTCGGTTCCGTAGTCGGCAATAAGCGTCATGACCACAAGCGCCATCGAGCCTGCGCCCGCCGAAACCATGGCAGGACGGCCGCCCAAAAACGACCCCAGAATCAAAAACGCGATGGAGGTCCACAAGCCCAACGTGGGGCTCACGCCTGCCAACAGGCAAAATCCCACTACTTCGGGGATCACCGAAAAGGACGAAACAACGCCAGCCAACAGGTCATTCTTAACCTCGATGGCGGAATACTCGCTGAACATGCTCATTACCGAACCGACTTCCAATCAATCTAACGGAACGATTCTAGAAATATGCATCTATCTGCGGTAGCTACTATTAATTGAAAGCGGCGAAAAATGCATCAACCTTAGGACGAACCCCGCTTCGCAGTTAGGTTGAAAAAACTGATCTAAGACCAGGCAGACTCCAGCGCGTGAGCCGCATCTTCTGCGGCGGGCTCGCTCGAACCTTCGTATCGCAAAACGAAGCGCTGCAGTCCGTCGCAGGAAGACGGCGACTTAGGCAAGCCCGAGGCAGGCTCGCCCATCGCGAACGATCCCATTGAGGAAAGGCCAACCCCCGATTTCCGCGCCAGATCAGCCAACTCGCCCTCGGACCGCTCATCCTCTAGCGCCATAACGAAATGCAGACCGCCACCCAAGCCCTCAAAGTGCAAGCGATCAGCCAAAGGACCCTTTCGCAGCACTTCAACCAAAGCATCTTGCGAGCGACGCGCATGGGTGCGCAACCGATTGACATGCCGTTCGTAATGACCCTCTTCGATAAATCTTGCCAGCGCTAGCTGGTCAAGCGGGCTTACCGTATTCGAATAAAACCCCAGCTCTGCGCTGAAACGCTTCGCCAGCGATTCAGGAAGAACCAGATAGGCAATGCGAAATGCATCGCCAAGGCTCTTTGCGAACGAATTAAGATACAAAACCTTGCCGGCGGCATCGATACCGAACAGCGTAGAGACAGGACGGCCGCGCATGCGGAACTCCGAGTCGTAGTCGTCTTCAATAATGAAGCGCCCAGACGCTTCGCGCGTCCAATTAAGAAGCTCGCGACGGCGAGCTGCGGACATCACCACTCCTGTTGGGAACTGATGAGACGGCATAATATGCAACACATCCGCGCCAGATTCCGCCAACGCGCCAACATTCGCACCTTGCTCACCAACGGGGATCAATCGGGTTTCAACATTAAGTGCCGCGTACATTTTGGCAAGAAGCGGGTAGCCCGGTATCTCGATGGCGTATGTTTTACGACAGCCAAGAAGTTGAACCACCAACTGGTACAACGCTTGCGAGCCTGCTCCAACGATGATCTGATCAGGGGAAACACTCATACCACGATACTCGCGAAGGTAGTTAGCTATTGCACGACGAAGCTGCGGCGAACCCGCGGCAGTGGAAGCCTGCGCCAGCGATTCGGGCGTGCTGTCAGAAAGTACGCGGCGGATCGTCTTCGCCCAAGCGGAATACGGGAAGATCTTCGCAGCGGCATCGCCACGAGTGAAATCTGCTAGGACCGGATAATCGAACTCCGCGCCATCAACGGCCGACTCAGAATCTGACGGCGACCTACCTGCAGTCACCTGCGAATCCAGCACCAACCCATCAGCGGCAGCCCGAACATCTGGGGGCAATCCATCATCACCCGCACGCAAGCTCGATGACAATCCATTGGAAAGAAAACCGATTTTCTCTGCAGGGGCCAACTCGCAAACGAAATAGCCACTGCGTTCGCGCGACATCACATAGCCTTCAGCGACAAGCTGACGATACGCCGCCTCGACGGTTACCAGACTCACGCCCAAATGACCTGCAAGGGCACGTTTCGAGGGCAGCTTCTGACCTGCAGGAACAACCCCATGAGCAATGTCATGACGGATGCAACGATACAGATATTCATACAGGGTTTCGCCACCCCGCTTCGCCATGTCATACGAAAACATTCGCCCCTCCTAACGCCGACCCAACAAATTCCAATCCAGTCTTAACCATCAAGTCAAACCAAATCTCAATCTGGTCTTACTAATTTAGTCGATTCTGACTATATCAATACACCCAGACTGCGATTAATCTTCCACCCATTACACAGCAGAAATCAAACACACCGGAAGGAACCAATATGACCGAAGAACAGATCGCTGCCGAGCGCGTTGCGCTCAATCGCCAGCTTGCCCAGATGCTGAAGGGCGGCGTCATCATGGACGTCACCACTCCGGAGCAGGCTCGCATCGCCGAAGAAGCCGGCGCCTGCGCCGTCATGGCACTCGAGCGCATCCCCGCCGACATCCGTGCCGCGGGCGGCGTCTCTCGCATGAGCGACCCCAAGATGATCAAGGGAATTCAGGAGGCCGTCAGCATCCCCGTCATGGCCAAGTGCCGCATCGGCCATTTCGTCGAGGCTCAGATCCTGCAGGCCATCGACATCGATTACATTGACGAGTCCGAGGTCCTTTCGCCTGCCGACGACACGTATCACATCGACAAGACCCAGTTCAGTGTTCCGTTCGTCTGCGGCGCTCGCGATCTGGGCGAGGCCCTTCGCCGCATCGCCGAGGGCGCAACTATGATCCGCACCAAGGGCGAGCCCGGCACCGGTGACGTCGTTCAAGCCGTGCGCCACATGCGCATGATGAACCGCGAGATCCGCCGTATCCAGAACCTGCGCGAGGACGAGCTGTTCGAAGCCGCCAAGCAGCTGCAGGTTCCCGTTGAGCTGGTGAAGTACGTGCACGAGAACGGCAGCCTGCCCGTGGTGAACTTCGCGGCTGGCGGCGTGGCCACCCCTGCCGACGCAGCACTCATGATGCAGCTGGGCGCCGAGGGCGTGTTCGTCGGCAGCGGCATCTTCAAGAGCGGCAATCCCGCCAAGCGCGCACAGGCGATCGTCAAGGCCGTCGCCAACTTCACCGACGCCAAGCTGATCGCCGAGCTGTCCGAGGATCTGGGCGAGGCCATGGTCGGTATCAACGAAAGCGAGATCGCCCTGCTCATGGCCGAGCGCGGCAAGTAATCGCTCGCCATCAGCCAAACCCGCAAGCAGTCACAGGGCGCAACAGCCAACCCTGCAAACCAAACCTGCAAGCGAACGCATCATCGGGAAGGTCGCACGCACGGCCTTCCCTTCTTATTCGAAAAAGGGAGCCTTATGAAAACCATCGCCGTTTTGGCTGTTCAAGGAGCATTCATCGAACATGAACGCATGCTGCGCAAGCTTGGCTGCGAATGCATAGAGCTTCGCCAGGCGGCTGACTTAGATAAACCCTTCGACGCGCTGGTACTGCCCGGCGGAGAGAGCACCGCACAGGCGAAGATGCTCCGCGAATTGGGGATGCTCGAGCCCTTGCGCCAGCGCATCGCCGAAGGGATGCCCGTACTTGGCACCTGTGCGGGCCTTATCCTGCTGGCCGAAAAAGTCGAAGAGGGCGTCCCCGCAGCTGGCGATCCCAACGGCCCCGTCGCCGCGGGTGCAACCGCGGCTGGCGCGTTCGGAACCCTACCCGTCACCGTTCAGCGCAATGCTTACGGCAGGCAGCTTGGCAGTTTCCGCACCACCGCGCCCTGCGCCGGGCTGCTCGGCGAAACGGAACCGGCGGACATTCCCATGACGTTCATCCGTGCGCCGTTCATCAAGGAAGCTCACGGCAACGCACAAGTTCTTGCCCGGGTTGACGGCCGCATCGTCGCCGTGCGCAGCGGAAACCAAATCGGCGTCGCATTCCACCCCGAGCTGGATGCCGACACTCGCATTCACGAACTACTGATTTCGCTGATTTAACCGATGCAGCTCTCATGCAAAAAGGCCGCGACCCTCACGGATCGCGGCCTAAAGTGTTTCACGGATTATTTTCTTCCATGCCTTCTATCAACTAACCGCCATCGTAATTGAATCGCGCGTGCCAGACATCCCAAAGCTGAGGCACGTCCTCAATCATCAAAATCATCCCAATCGGCAGGAAGAACAGCGATCCCTTCGGAATTGATCGGCGCTTTATAGGCAAGTGCCGCGACCTGATCGCATGAAGGCAGCTCCGGCCTCATCTCGAAAGGCAGACCGCCAACCTCGACCGACTTTACAAGGAAGACGTTGATGGCATCCGAGAGACTCAACCCCCAATGAGAGTAAATCTCAGTGGCCCGCTTTTTCACTTCACTGTTCGTACGAAACTTTCCTTCAGCATTCCTGATAGCCGCAACAGTCATGATGGCCTCCTTACCGTACCCAGAGTTCACCCTATCCGGGTTATCGATTTCGAGTATTGTTTCAAATTGAATGGTAAAAACTTGGCCGATGCCGCAATAAAAATTGCAGCCTCCCCCCCCAGAATTGGACAGCAGGTCATTGTCTGTGGCATATCAGCATGGGAAAATTAGATTCCGCTATCTCCCGGCTTGTATGAAGTTTCGCATGCGCGAACCTGGCGAATCGGGTGGGCGCAATGTAGATCCACAGAACCGACCTGCAAACAAGGAGCGCCTTATGCACAGACAGCATGTTGCACCGCAAGCCCAGAACGAACCAGCTCGCTCATTCGCGGCGCGAAGCGTCGTACGGGCGCCAAAATCGCCGCCTTCGGGGTAAGCGCCCTTGTAGCGGGGCAGCTCCTGCTGCCCGGCGCGGCGCTGGCAACCGAAATGCCCGCGCCTGCTGCAGGGCAAGACGCTGCCGCCACGGCAAACGCAGACTCGGTCGAGCCCGGCGTCGCTAAGCCCGCAGCAGAAACCGCAGCAAAAGCCGAACCGTCCGCCGCCCCTGCACTTGCCTCCGAAGTTGCACCCACGGCCTCCATTGTCGCTGACAAACCCGCAGCGGCAGCCGTCGCACCCACAAACGAACCAACCGCTGCGCCTGCGCCAACGCCTGAACCCGCCGCAACCGCATCCGCCGCAGCAGCCGCCACCCGCGGCGCAACCGCCCCAGGCGGCAGCGAGATCAAAATCAACACCACCGTTGTCAACCATTTCTACGACCTAGAGCTGCCTCCTGCGTTCACGTTGGTCCAAGACGAAGCGTTCGTATACGACTTCCCCGACGCGCCTGAGAATTTCACCCTCTGGCGCAACGAGAGCGTCCATCTCTTCAGGATCGATCCCGATACAGAGTCCCTCGTTAAAACCGATAACGCCAAAGAAGCGAACGTTTCAATCAGCCTGGCCTCCGTCGACAATCACGAAAGGGCGACCTTGGTCTTTACGGGCGGCGACGCTGATCCTCTAATTTCCTACAGCTTGGATCTGTTCTACTCGATCTACATTGGTGCGGGCGCCGACTTCGACTTCAGCAACTTCAACAACGGGAAGGGGACCATTCTCGAGACGCGGCACGAGTACTACATCCGCTGCGTCTTTGGCAGCAACGTGTATCTAATCAGCACCGACACGACCGAGCCCGACCCCGATGTTAAGCCGAATCCCGAGGAGAAGCCAAATCCTGAGGTCAAACCCGATCCTGAAGTAAAGCCCGATCCAGAAGTCAAACCCGACCCGGAAACCAAGCCCGAGCCCGCCCCGCAGCCTGAGGCAGAAAAGCCCGCAGCAGACCCCGCACCCGCTGAGGTCACGCCTGTTGTTAAGCCTGCCGAGACCGCGCTGCCCGCAACGGGCGACAACGGCGCAATGGCAATCGCCCTTGGTGCCGCCGGCGCAGCAGCCGCTGCAGCCGCAGCTGGCGTTGCCGCGGCAAGGCGTCGCAACCGCTAGCTAGCGCCAAACGCGCCCGCCCACGCTCGCGCTGGAGCAAGGCTTTACATCAATGAAAAGACGGAAGGCTGGTCGTCTCGTGCCGGGGTCCAATTCCCCGAGTTGGCGACCAGCCTTGTCTATAACGAATATACCTTGGAGCGAGTCGAAGCTCAAGAACAGTTCGATTCCGTCATTGCATTCTTCTGCTTGCACAGATTTTCCCGTTTTGCGACCTTTTTCGCGCCAAAACGCTCGCGAATGTCACCTGCGCGAATATGCTCGCGCTAAAACCGCAGGCCAGGGAATCCAACCCCTGTTTCACGAGGAGTAATCATCGCAAAACGGGAAAATCTGTGCGCGGGGGGGGTCGAGCCGGCCAACCCGCGCGCCTGGCACGACCTACGCGCCCGCCGGCACAGCCCACACCCGCAGCAGCCGCAGCTGGCGTTGCCGCGCCCAACCCCACTCGTACTCGCTGCCAACGGGTCCGCGCCCAACCCCGCTCGCACCCGCACTCGCTGGCCGCACGCTCTAATGAAAATTGCGCGTGGAGTGGTTGTCCAGATGCTCGCCGATACTGGAAAGAATGATCATGCCCGACGGCTCATCCAGAGCAAGATAAATTCTAATGCTGCTTTCCTTCGACCTGCCTCGGCTATTTCCCCTGCTGATATGGGGCTCCGCGAAAATCTCGCGGCCGTTGTACACGTCGCAGCGGGACGCCATCACGGCTTTATCCGCACGCGAGTTACGTCCCTCACCGCGCTTGTACTCAAACCCGCTGGCCGAGTCATCAAAACTTCGCTCTAAATCGACGCTCGACCCGCTGCGCCAAAGCGAATACAAAAGCGTGCACAGGTAGTACAGCGCGTTCCACAGAACCTCGGGGCTGCTCTCGCAATTGTCCAGCGATCGCCACGCGCGCTCCGTCAGGTCGAACCTGCCCGGATACGCCTCCAAGAACATATTCACGATGTCTTTCCGCGACTTGGGATACAGCGGCAGGCCCGCAACCGGCGCCTCAGCCATGCCCGAACCCTCAAACGCCTGCTGAAGGCTTAACGCCTTCGACTCCGCCGCATCCAGCTGTTGACGCAGCTTCTTGTTCTCCTCGCCCAGGCGATCCCTCTCGTTAAGCGTTCGCTCGTGATCGTCAAGGAACTCGTCAAGCTCCAGTCGAACCTGATCCGTTTCGCCCTGAGCATCTTCGGCACGTTGACGCAGTCGCTTCTCGAACGTGCTGCGGCGGACAAGATCGTGCACGTCATCAAGCCGCACCGTGTCTTCATAGAAGTGAACGTCCTGAGCCAGCGCCCGTCTTAGCAGCAGAATCAAAGCCTCGGCGCCGCCCAGCTCCTCGATTGCGGCGGGCGAGAAAAAGCGATGCTTCCAGTGCTCGGCAAGGCTCTTCTTGGGCTCGTACACGCGAACCGCGCCGTTCGTGCAACGCAACTCGGCCCTTGGCAGGCAGGCGTTCATCTCGTCCATGAAGGCGGGGCTTTCGCTGAAAAAGACCACCGCCGAGGGACCCAAAGCCGCAGAAACAGCGTGCGGGTCAACCACGAGCGACGCCGCGCCGTCGTCAACCACAGGGCTGACGAACACAACCGGGGTGTTGCGATTCTTGTCGGAGACGAACGACCAGAAGCTCACGAAGTCGCTAACCTCCAGACGGGTGGGCTCCATGAAGTTGTCCCCGCCCGAAACCGAACAGCGAATGCGGTTGTTGTCAGACAGCCTAAGAACAATGCCCGGGATGGTTTCGGAAGGAACGGGCTGCAGCGGGCCCAGGAAACCCGGCTGGTCGCTGTAGGAAAGAATCAACGACAGCGTGCCGCGGTCTGGCTCGTGCCAGGTAAAGCCGATTTCCGTGCGCCATTCGCGGAAGGCGCAGCCCTCAACCTTTATGGTCTCGGATATGGCGCAGGCCCATTTGTTGCCGAAAAGGCTGTCGTAGAACGTGGCCGACTCGATAACCACCGAGGCATCGTCGTCGGTCGATCTGATCTGGCCTTTCCGCTTAAGCGCCGACCATTCCTGGTTGTCAGTGGTAAGCACAGGCGTGGCGTCGCCAGAGGTGCCGTCGCGCTGCGGGCCGTCGCAGGAGGCGTCGTCGTAGCACGCGGGGCCGTTCCATTTGGATGTCATCCAGTTTTTGATCTCGAAGATAATCGGCCATAGCAAATCGTCGCCGGCAATAAGCTGGATGTCGAACGACGTTTTGTAAAACAGAACCTTGTTCAGATCGTGCATCGCTACCCCCGTAATGCCCCAAGCGCGGCCGCGCGAATTAAGGCCGAGTCTTTCAATCTATTTGAAGATAACCCATTTGCACAGGCAGAAGCCCCAGACGCCTTGCATTGCCATGGTGATGAACTTGCCCACCGTCTGCGGCAGGCCGAAGGCGGATGCCGTTGCGGAAATGAACCACGTGCCGAACAGGAAGTTTCATAGGTACAGAAGAATGAACAGAACGACGCTGCGCCAGAAATTGCTTGAGGCCTTGAAGGTGATGTTGCGGTTCATTAAGAAGTTGAACGTTCCCGAGCATGCCACGGCAATGCCGTTGGCTGTACCCGTTGCCAGCCCAAGGAGCTGCATAACGGCGAACACGCCGAACTCGACGAAGGTTTGCGCGATGGAAACGCCGTAGTATGTCATGGCTTGGCGAAGGAACCCGCCGGTCTTTTTCTTGGCGGCGGCTTCCCCACCTGCCGAAACGCGCACCTCGTCTTGCATGCAGACGCCTCCCGATTTGTCGCTCGTGATTTCTGCTGCAAATCATAGTGCCCTCAAAGCGCCAACAGCTTCGCGCCTTGAGAAAAGCCGCAAAGCTGCTGAGTCTGTTGAATGGTGGTGCGCTGAGTTTGCGGCAGTGCCGCAGAAACGCATTGCGCCAAGCGCGCTGCAGCCGCAGGACGCGTCAAGCCGAGCGGCTAGATGTAACCGCGGAGCGTATCGAGCCGATTTAGCACTGTCTTACTTCTTCTTGCCCATGATTGCCGCAACCTCTTCGTCGCTCAGCGCAGGCTTCCACATGGGGTCGATTCCCATAGGGTTGCTGAAGACAGTCGGTTTGTAGGTGCTGGCATCAACTTCGATGGTCTTGTATTCGTAACGAATCTCTTTGTTGCTCCCGCTTGCCTGTGACTCAATGCTCAGCAGGCGTCCCTTGTCGTCAAAGCGCAGGGTAGAGAGCGTTCCGTAGTGGTCGCGATAAACATAGACGCCCGCTTCCACATCGGACAGCCCCGATATGAAATCAAGACCAGCGGAAGGAGTAGTTCGCGCTACCGTGCTTTCGATCTTGCCATTGGGGGAGATACTCCCAGGACATGCCAGAAGACTTTCCACCATTGGCAGCGCCATGCAGATACTCGACGACAACCCCAGAAACTATCTGGCCCGAATCGGAATAGTCGTAAGTCGCCGTACGTTTTCCCACGCCCTGAGAAACAACTTCGTAAGAGCATTCAACGCACCTGCCAGAATCGTCGTACAAGAAAGTCTTGATGCCCCCAACATTCCAGTCATAATGGCGGACCGAGGAAGACACCTGCGTCACATTTCCAGCATTGTCGTATTCGAAAGATTGGCGGCTACCGGCTTCCAATTCGTCATCCTCATTAACGGATGATCTCTCGACCAGAACCAGTTTTCCCTGCTCGTCGTATTGATATTCTTCAATAGACTTACGCTCAGCAAAAGAGCTTCCGCTTTCGCTCTCATACGACCTATCGACAACCGAGACCTCGATTTTCCCGCGAGACGTCGACCCGCTTGCATGGTCGCCGCCAGCGCAGCCAAACAGCCCCAGTGACGTCACCAACGCCAGCACAAGAACGACTTTCTTCATCAATGCCCCAATCCGCATCGAACAACAAGTTCCGATCACTATACCCTTCGCTCAACACGACTTGAGCTGCAAGATCCGGAGCGATCAGCTGCAAAGTTGTTTTATCTGCCGAACGACCAGTTTTCTTGTTGTTTCAACTGCACCTGCTTCTCCTCAAGCGCAATTTGCTCACCTCGCGCAAGGCTCTTTCTAGAACGAAGCGATCTTCCACCACCCCAACCTTTACCCAACATTGACTCTTCCTCCGCTTCCTATATTCCACCAGTGATATATCATTCAGCTCGTAAGTGAGGCTTCGCGCACCCAACAGGGCGACTGAGCCGAGCAATGCGCCGCCGAACTAAGGAGCGCCCAATGAACATCCTGGCAATCAACGGCAGCCCTAAGGGCGAACGAAGCAACACCTGGCGCTTGACCAGCGCTTTCTTGCAGGGAATCGCCTCGCAAGAAGAGAGTGCCCATGGGCAGGTACCCGCAGTTGAAACCCTGAACGTCGGCACGCTTGATATCAAACCCTGCCTGGGCTGCTTCTCGTGCTGGAGCAAAACGCCGGGAACGTGCTGCATTCGCGACGACATGCAGTTGGTTATCCGAAAGATTCTGTGGGCCGACGTGATTGCCTGGAGCTTCCCCTTGTACTACTTCGGGCTGCCCGGCCCGCTGAAGAACCTGATCGACCGCCAGCTTCCCATGTCGCTCCCGTTCATGAGCGCCGAGACGGAAAGCGGCGGGCACCCGTCGCGCTACGATATGAGCGGCAAGCGCACGGTGGTGGTTTCGACCTGCGGTTTCTACACCGCAAAGGGCAACTACGGCGGCGTGACCGATCTGTTCGACCGGCTTTGCGGCAAAGGTGGCTACACCACCATCTTCTGCGGGCAGGGCGAGCTTTTCCGCGTGAAGGAGCTGTCCCAGCGCACCGACGAGTACCTTTCTTGGGTCAGGAAAGCCGGCGGGGAGTTCGCAGACGGCTGCGCGAGCGGCACGGTTGGTGCGGACGGCTGCGCGAGCAACGCGACTGGCGCGACTGGCGCGGCCGGCACGCACGGCAGCCGCACGGGCGACGGTATCTCCAGCGAAACCCGCAACAAGCTTGACCAAAACCTGTTCCCGCGCGACGTTTTCGAGGCCATGGCCGACGCCAGCTGGGGCGTTAGCGAATCCGGCGAAAAAGAGGACCCCAGCCTGGTGTTTACCCGCCAGATGGTGGCTCTGTACCGCAAGCAAGCCTGGCCAGGGCGCGACCTTGTGCTGGACATGCACTACACCGACATCGAAAAGACCTACCGCGTTGTTCTTGCAGCGAACGGAAGCCGCGTTGAAGAAGAGCCTGCCGAGGGATTCGCCACGGAATTCACCACGCGGATCAACACGCCATTCGATGTTTGGCGCTCGATTGCCAGCGGCGAGATCGCCGGCGACGAAGCGCTGATGAAGCACCTGTACTCGGTTGAGGGCGACTTCGACCTGATGATGCACTGGGACGATTACTTCGGAGCCGCAAACGCCTGCGCGGGTTCGAATACGGGCGGCAACACGGGCAAAGCCGAGGTCGCAAGCTCCAGCGGAGAAAGCGCGAGCGAGCCAAAAACCAACATGCTGCTGCTTCTGATTCCCTGGATCGTCTTCTGGGTTGCGGCGGCCATCGACAGCTTCTGGGGCAGCTTAACTAGCATGGCGGTGTGCATTCTGCTGCCTGTTCTGATGCGCCGGACAAAGACAACCATATACGACCAGATCTCTACCGTGGCGGTTGGGGCGTGCTCTATCTCGCTGCTGACAGGGGCCTCTCCCGTCCTGATTATCCCCGCGTCGTACTTCCTGTTTGGGGCGATATGGACGGCCACGTGTTTCGCGAAGGTGCCGCTGACCGCGCACTACTCCAAAAACAGCTACAACGGCGACGCGGCGCTGCGCAACCCGATTTTCATGAAGACGAATCGCATCCTAACCGCGGCGTGGGGCGTGCTGTACCTGATCACGCCCATTTGGACGTATTTCATTATGCAAACGGACGCAGCCAGCTTGGTTGGCGCCATCAACTCGGTGCTTCCCGCGCTGATGGGCGTGTTTACCGCGTGGTTCCAGAAGTGGTACCCGCGTCATATCGCCCGCGGCGGCTGCTAGGGGTCTGAGGCACCGGGCGAAGTCCCACGCCTTCTAATAACTTTTTTCGCCCCTAAAGTGTCGTTAGAGTTTTTTCTAGAGCGCTAACGACAAGAAAGTGTCGTTAGCGCTCATCCGCACGAGCCTCAAATACACAGGAGGGCGCCGCAATCCGCAGCACCCTCCCTTTGCATGCTATTCGAAAACGTTCGGCATAAAGATCTCGCCATTGTTCCAGACAAGAGGCAAGCCAACTTCGTGTATTGCGTACAGCAAGTCCACCAGCTCGTCCGACGCATAATTGTCGCCGTCGCACTCGAAGTACCGATTGCCCGCGTAAACGCTCATCGTCCATGAATACCCGCCAAGAACGCAATAGTCCGGCTCGAATCGCTCAACCCATCTTTCCGCATGAGTCGCAAAGATCGCAGATAACAACTTTGCCGCATCCGCACTTTCGATGAGGGGAATTTCTTTCGTCTCGAAGCCCCTGTTAAAGTGCCAGCTATGCACGCCGACGCGCACGCCATTGCCAGCTCGCCTAATCACAACGACAGGCGACATTAGAAAAGCACGCTGCTGATAGGCCGAAATGACCAGAGTGTCGAAGTTTTCGAAAACCGCTTTCCGCTCCGCGTTACGAACCTCCACTAGTTCCTCGAGATCCGATAGCGAAAACGTCCGAAGGGACAAATCGTCCTTGTCGGGCAGAGCATTACGCTGCCACCAGTCAAACTCAACCCCACAGTGATCATTGCCAGGGCGCCAATCAATGATGGTTCCGTACAACCCAGTGGCTTTAACCCTTACACGCCCGTGCTCCTTAAGCATTTCACGCCCCTTCGCTAGTCCCAGCATCCCCTTGCCAATTGCACGTTCGCACTACCGCAGTTAGGGCAGCCGCCGTCGACGTGCTCCTGACACAAAGCCAACAGCTCGCCATCGCTCATGGGTGTCCGGTCGTCCCAGAAGGCGAGCTCCTCGCCGCACACTTCGCAACTGTCGGGCTTGACATAGTAGGCAAGGCATCCTCTTCTGCTGCCGTCGGCGATCTTGAAGGCACTGCCTTCGATAACGCCACCGCAATTAGGATTGGGGCACCTGTAAAAGACGTGCTCTTCAAAAACGGTCCACCCCTCTGGGATTCCGTCGCCAAGCAGCCTTTTCATAGCGGGACCGCAAGACCCATCCTTCGAGCGCGAAACGAAATCAGAATCGTTGAAGCTCAGCATTCCACCTCCAGAGTAGAAGCTTTCACTCGCCCCGCAGTCTTTGCAATACCATCCGATGATGTTTCCCATTACGTCACGCCCTCTCGTTTCCCAGCGCTCACAGCGACCCATTAGCCAGCCACCTCGCTTTCTCATTACGATTATTATTCCACGTCAGCGAAGCGCGAACTGTACCCTGCATGGGACAGCAAGGGCGAATATGCAAAAACAGCCCCGAACTGTGTTACCAGTCCAGGGCTGAATTTCAACCGCAAAAGACAAATCGAGAACCAACAGGCTAATCCAAGATGCGGCCGTCGAGCGAGAACGTGATAACTTGCCAAGGGATGAACTTCCCCGATGCGCGCAAAGCCTTGACGGCCATGCGCTCCAAACCGCCACAGCATGGGACCTCCATGCGCGTGATGATGACGCTCTTGATGTCGTTGTTCGCAATAATCTCGGTCAGCTTCTCGGAGTAATCGGTGCCGTCAAGCTTCGGGCAGCCAACAAGGCAAACTTTGTTGCGAATGAAATCGGCGTGGAAGTTGCCGTACGAAAACGCACAGCAGTCGGCGGCAATAAGCAAGTTGGCGCCCTGGAAATACGGGGCCTGCGTTGGCGCCAGCTTGATTTGCACGGGCCAATTGCGAAGCTGCGAGGGCGCGCTTTGCGCCGCGGCGAATCGGGTGGCTTCATTCATGCTGGTATCCTCAGCCGCACGGTCGAATACCCGAACAGCCGATCCAGGGCAGGTGCCGGCCGGTCTGCCGTAAGTCTTCGTTTCGGACTCCCTTTCGCGCTTACTGTGCTCAACCGCCGCTTCGTCGTAAGCCGCTGCCTCGCGCTCGGCAAACGAGATGGCGCCCCGGGGGCAACCCGGCAAACAGTCGCCGAAACCGTCGCAGAAATCATCGCGCACAAGCCTTGCCTTCCCGTTAACGATCTCGATAGCCCCCTCGTGGCACGCTTCGGCGCAAATTCCGCAGCCGTCGCATTTCTCCTGGTCGATCTGTATGATTTTGCGAATCATGCCTCCCCCTTTCGTCGTCTGAACTGGCTGCATGATACGAAAAACGTACTATCCTGTATGTTGTAACTACAACATATGCTTGCGAATCGAGGAATCATGAAGCAAAGCGAATTCCTAGCGACAACGCAGCTGTTCCGCGGGTCGAGCCCTCAAGAAATCGAGGCCATACTTGGCTGCCTTGCCGCGCGCGAACGCCACTACAAAGCAGGCGCACGAATCCACCTGATGGGCGACGTCATCACGACGGCTGGGATCGTTCTTGAAGGAAGCGTGCGCATCGAGAGCGTTGACCGCTGGGGCAATGTCAGCGTTCTTGGCGTGAAAACGGCGGGCGAAATGTTCGGCGAAGCATATGCCGCCGTGCCCGACGAGCCCCTTATGGTGGACATCATCGCCGCCGAGGATACGGCCGTCCTGTTCCTGAACCTTGCGAAAATGCTGACCACCTGCACCCACGCGTGCCCGCATCACGCCAGGGTCAGCGCAAGCGTGACGGCGATCATCGCACATCAAAGCCTTAACCTCTCGCGCCGCATTCTTCATGTTGCCCCGAAAACGATCCGCGGCAAAGTGCTGGCGTACTTGTCCGACGTCGCCGAGCGGACGGGCGAAAACGAGTTCGACATCCCCTTCGATCGCCAGCAGCTTGCCGATTACCTGGGAGTCGACCGCAGCGCCCTTTCCGCCGAGCTCTCACGCATGCAGAAAGCGGGGCTTATCAAGACCCGCCGAAGCCACTTCGTTTTGAAGTGACGACCAGTAGGAGCCTAAGCGGAATTCCACTTAGGCTCATTGCACCAGCCATCGGAACCCATCTCGGTGGAAATTTGCATATGAGAAGTAAAATAGCTTCGTTCGTTTAGCACCGGTTTCTAGGATCGAATATGAAAGATTGCTACAGCGTCACCACTTACTCAGTGCAAAGCATCCTTGGGCTTATAGAGTCCGGCGACATCGCAATTCCCGAAATCCAGCGACCCTTCGTGTGGGACAGCACCAAAGTTCGCGATTTGGTCGACTCTCTTTACCATGGATACCCGACCGGCTATCTGATCACATGGAAGAACCCCGACGTGAAGATCAAGGGCGGCGGCGTTGCAGAGGGCAAGACGGTGCTTATCGACGGTCAGCAGCGCGTGACGGCTCTCACCGCCGCGCTCGCGGGCAAAGCCGTGCTTAATGAAGATTACGAGTCGAAGCGCGTAAAGATCGCCTTCAACCCTCTTTACGAAGGCGAGGACACTCCTTTTGCCGTGCTTACGCCGGTGATTGATAAAGATCCGCGATGGATATCGGACATTGCAGAGTTCTTCGCCCCTGATTTCGACTCCTGGACTTTCGTCAACGAATACATAGAGGCGAACCCCGGCTGCGATCCCAAGGTCGTGAACTCGAGAATCACCGATCTTAAGGCGATAGCAACGCGTCAGCTCGGCTGCATCGTCGTAGCTGCCGAATGCAGCATCGACGAGGTTACGGACATCTTCATCCGAATCAATTCCAAGGGAGCCGTTTTATCCCAAGCCGACTTCGCAATGTCTAAAATCGCTGCCGATGAGGTTCACGGCGGCAACATGCTGCGCAAAGCCATCGACTATTACTGCCATTTGGCCGTCAAGCCCGAATTCTGGGCCACTATCAGCCAGAACGACGCCGAGTTCATGGAATCCGAGTTCGCAGATAAGTGCGAATGGCTCAAGGACGACAAGGACGACATTTACGACCCTGACTATAATGACGTCCTGCGCGTCGCGTTCATGCACATGTTCGGCCGCGGCAAGCTCGCCGACCTGGTGTCTCTTCTTTCTGGCCGCGATTTTGAGGCCCGTGACTTCAAAGGCGAGATAGCAGACGAGTCTTTCACCAAGCTACATGACGGCGTGGTTAAGTTCATGCGCAAAAGCAATTTCCAGGACTTTACCGCCGCTCTTCGCTCGGCAGGGTTCGCGTCCCCATCGATCATCGGATCCAAGGGCGCGGTCAATTTTGCCTACAATCTGTATCTCACCCTGCGAGAAGACGCCTCCGTGTCTTCGACCGATGTTAAGCGCTGGGTGCAGCGCTGGTATGTGATGTCCATCCTCACCGGGCGCTATTCCGGCTCGTCGGAATCCATTATGGATCGCGACATGCGTCGAATATCCGAACAGGGATTCATCCCGTTCTACAACGAAATCGCCGCATCGCAGCTTTCCGACAATTTCTGGGAAGTCACCTTGCCGCAGAATCTCGTTACAACTTCAGTGCGAACTGGAGCATGGATGGTCTACGTAGCGTCACAAGTTCGTTCGGCTGACAACACCCTGTTCACAAACGGGTTCAAGGTGGCCGACGTCATCGGCAACGTTGGCGACATCCACCACATCTTCCCGAAGGCGTATCTGAGGAAGACGATCGACGCGCCGCAGCGCCTCTATAACCAGATCGCGAACTATACCTACCTTGAAAAGCGCATCAACATAGCGATTGGCGAAATGCGTCCTGGCGAGTACTTCACACAAGCGAGAGAGGCCATCGCAGCAGGAAAAAATTACTTCGGCGACATTTCTGATAAAGCAGGTCTCTTGACCAACCTTGAGTCGAATTGCATTCCGGGAGGAATATTCGATATGGGTGCGGCCGATTACGAGGACTTCCTTGCTCAGCGCCGTATCCTTATGGCTAGAAAAATACGTGGCTACTACGAGAGCTTGTAGCGCCAACCAAATGAATCGGGCCAAAAGATGCGCGAGTTTCAGTTGTTCGTTATGCATGGGATCTGGCAACGCGGTTGACTACACAGACCAAGCCAGCTCAGCACCAACAACACGCAGACGATAAGCGATCTTCCTTCCAAACCATGCCATCTGTTCAGTATATCGAACAGATTTACTATAATTCCGTTCGATATACTGAACAGAAAACCCTATAATCTGTTCATCATATTGAACAGATTGGTATTCCCATGAATCCTGAAGTGCTGAAAAGCGTCATCTTCGACCAACATGAAATCATTCGCAATGCGCGCATCGTGCCGCGTCGGTATTCGCTCGACCCTCAGGCTAACTACGTGATTACCGGCCTGCGCCGCGCCGGCAAGTCCACCCTGCTCTACAAAATAGCCCGAGACCTGGTGGAATCGGGCGTGGAATGGAACCGGATCATCTACATCAATTTCGAGGACGAGCGTCTGGCGGAATTCCGCGTTGACGATTTCAACGACATCTTGTCGGCACAAAGCGAGCTCAGCAGGCAATCGGGCTTCTTCTTCTTTGATGAAATACAGAACGTAGACGGCTGGGAAAAGTTTGCGCGACGCTTGGCCGACGCTGGCGAACGTGTGTGGATAACCGGCAGCAATGCAAACATGCTTAGCGGCCAGATAGCTACCACTCTTGGCGGACGCTATTTCGTCAAGCATGTGACCCCTTACCGCTTTGACGAATATCTCGACGCTGTCGGCGTGCCCCATGATACCGAGGCGCTGTACGCAACAAAGGCCAAAGGGGCCATCGCAAGCGCATTCGATACGTTTTATCAGAATGGCGGCTTCCCCGAGTCGCTTCGCTATATCTCCGCTCGCGAATATACGGAAAGCGTGTACCAAAAGGTCTTGTTCGGAGACATGGTGGCGCGCAATGGCGTGCGAAACCCCAATGCTTTGCGCGTGCTCATGAAGAAAGTCGCCGAAACCGTCTGCAACGAGACCTCTGCCACGACGCTGCATGGCGTGTTGCGCGGATTGGGCTACAACGTCAGCAAGAGCACGCTGCTGGACTACCTTGCCATGGCTCGCGAGGCTTATCTGCTGTTTGAAGTAAAAAACGCCGTTGCGAAGTTTGTAGAGCGCGAGGGGAATCCGAAGCGCTACTTCAGCGACAACGGATTGCTCAATCTTTTCCTGATCGGAAAGGAGCCAGCCTTGCTCGAAAACGAGGTAGCCGTAGCAATGCATGATGTCTTTGGCGAGGGGCTTCATTACCTGAAATCACCGAAAAACGGCATCGACATAGATTTTTACGTGCCCGGACAAGGCCTTGCAGTGCAAGTGGCCTATTCGCTTTCCGAAAGCGCCAAGCCTAGGGAGATAGGCAACCTGGTGAAACTAGCCCGTATCGACGAATCCTTTCGTCGATTGCTTATCGTGACAAAAGAGGAAGAAGGGGAAATCATAGAGGGCGATACACGCATCGAGGTTAAACCCGCATGGAAATTCCTACTGCAAGATCTCGTGTAGCCTAGCCGGCGACCAGTCGTACAGCCCGAAAATCCAGATCGCACCGTATTCCCCGCACTGATGCAGCAGCACAAGCAACAACACGAGCAGTTGATATCGACAACAAAAAGCAGGTCAGAACTTTTACCGTTCTGGCCTGCGCTAGCGCAACAAAAAAACCCTCCGAAGAGGGCTGAAGTTTTGGTCGCGGGGGCAGGATTTGAACCTACGGCCTCCGGGTTATGAGCCCGGCGAGCTACCAGACTGCTCCACCCCGCAATGTATGTAAGCGCCGTTCGAAACTTGCTTGTCTCTCAAACAACAGAAGATATATTACTCGCCTCTTACGCACATGGCAAGCGTTTCTTGCATTGCCCACGCTACCTTCACAACCTTGGTTGGCGAACGGGATGTGCGTGCAACCGGCTTCGCAAAACAGAACCGGCTCGGAGGAGGTCAACGCACGCTCGAGCAACAGCGTCTACGCTTCTGCCTTGCCTACGTCCCGCTCTCGCCTTCCGCAATAACCTCGTCGAAGCCCTTCAGCGCCGCGAACGGCATGAACTGTCTGCCGCGATCGTCCCCCGGTATCGCACGATGAACCCCTTCAGCAGCAACCCTCTTCGCAATATCGTCCAGCACCTGCGCTCGATACTCACGCTCGTCATCTGAAATACCGGCCCACATATCCACCGAGGGAATCTGCGCCGCACGCCGCGCCTGATCAATACTCATCATCACGCCCGATGGCCTCCTACCTGCATATTCCGCTCGCGCCCATTCGCTTCGGGCAGAAGGCTGGTTCCCGAAAACACCGCGTTCTTCCCGAACCGCGACCGCACGGCAACCATTGCCTGGGCAACCGCTTCTTCCTTGCCTTCCTCCTGGGGGTCGTCGAACAAGGACAATTGCACGTCGTCCTTATCAACCAACCCGCCAAGCGCGATGTTCACACGTCGTATTGCCATCCGTGGGTCAACATGCTTCAAATAAAGCTCCAACAGCGCGTCTACAGTTTGCGTCACCGAATCTGTCGCACGCGGGAATCGCATGCTGCCGCCTGCGCCGAAAGCCGGTACCCGCCCATGATCCCACGCATGATGACTAACACCCGACGACGAGTAACCTACCCAAATTCCAACATTCGCCGCGACAAGTCCCTTCTCGGTAAGCTCCAAACACGATGAAAGCGCCATCTCGCGAATAAGCGTCTGCACTTCGTCGTAGCTGTAGTCGCGCATAAGAACCTGACCATTCGTGATGGAATGGTCGCGCCGCCGGTAATTCTTCGCTTGAGAAATGGTACACGGCTCCTGCCCCCACGCATGGTCAAGCAGAAACAGACCGTTCTTGCCGAACTCCTTCTGAATGGACTTCTTCGGCAGCGAACACACACCCGCAAGGTCGAACACGCCGTGCTTTGCCAGCCGTCGCGCAATGCCGGGCCCGATGCCCCAAATGTCAGTGATGGGCTGATGAAACCAAACCTCGCGGCGCCATGACTCGTCATCCAGCTGACCAATGCCGTCTGGCGCATGCTTGGCGCACACGTCAAGCGCCACCTTGGCCATCAGCAGGTTCGGACCGATGCCCGCCGTAGCCGTGATGCCCGTCTTGTCGAACACCGCCTGCATGAGCATTTTCGCGAACGCGCGACCATCCACGCCGTAAAGCTTCAGGTAGGGCGTGGCGTCGATGAACGATTCATCAATTGAGTAAACATGCATGTCATCAGGAGAAACGAACTGTCTACACACGTCAACGACATGCCCTGACACTTCCATGTAGCGCTTCATGCGCGGCATTGCGCAAACATAGTCAATGCCCTCGGGGACATCGCGCAAACGGCAGCGGTTCCTTACGCCACGCGCTTTCAGCGCAGGTGTGATGGCAAGGCAAATAGTGTTGGCACTGCGTTCAGGATCGGCCACAACCAGGTTGGTGACGAATGGATCCAACCCGCGATCAACACATTCGACCGAAGCGTAGAACGACTTCAGGTCAATGCACAGGTACGTTTTGTCGGAAGGCTGATGCGTCTGCGATAGCTTGCTGATTGACGCGGCACCGCAAGCTGATGTTTCGCCTTTCACCGTCCGAAAACTATCAGACATTCACACCCCCTTTAATCTTCACAGTCTGTTCGCTACCAGAATTCGAACCGATGTTCGATAATATCAGACATGCCAGCAGATTGGGTGACAGATTCCAACGGAATGCGAAGACGGGCGCACAAGCGCTACGTCGATGTTTTCATGCGCATAACCGACGAGGGACGTTTCGACCCGATGATTATCATGTGGCCCGACGGGCGAACCTTTGAAATCGCCGAGATCATCGAACGCGGAAATTTCGGCCCCTCCTACCGGGGCGTCTCAACCGCGCGCTACCGCGTGCGCATCGGCTCGCATGAGACGAATCTGTTCCTGGAGCGTCGCACTTACGATGCGAACTTGGGAAAACCGCCGGTCGAGCGCTTCTGGGTGGAAGCGTTCGGCTGATGGGAGGCCGCCCACCCCGCAGTCGGGCGCCAGGCACGCGAGCGGCCAGCGTTGCCCATTCGCCAACCGCCCTCCAACAACGCGACACGCGCCCGAAACTAAAAAGCGTTAAAGTGAAGCTTGATTCAAACCAAAAAACGGAAGGAACGACATGGCGGTCATCGATGCGCACGCACATATCTACCCCGAGGCAATCGCCCCGCGAGCGGTGGAGGCAGTCGGCGCGTTTTACGGAGTCCAGCAGGCAATGGCAGGTCAAGGCACGGCCGAAGACCTAATCGCCGCCACAAAGCGCTCGCCCATCACGAACTTCATCGTTCATTCGGTGGCAACTACCGCGCACTCCGTCCCCACCATCAACTCGTTCCTTGCCGAAAAGCAAGCAGAGCACCCCGAGTTCATCGCCTTCGGCACCATGCATCCCGACTTCGAAGATATGGAAGCAGAAGTCGAACGCGCCCTTAAACTGGGGCTTCACGGTTTCAAGCTGCACCCCGACACACAGCTCGTGAACATGGACGACCCGCGTCTGATGAACTTCTACGAGATCATCGCAGGCCGCGTGCCCGTGGTCATCCACACCGGCGACTACCGCTACGACTATTCCAGCCCCAAGCGCCTGAAGCGCATCCTGCGCGCCTTCCCCGACCTGGTGGTGGACGCCACGCACTTCAGCGGCTGGTCCATTTTCGACCGCGGCTACGACATCATGCACAATGATGATGCCCGCGATCTCGCTTTCGAGGATCGCCTGTTCGTGGACACCTCCAGCGCCGTTGCTTTCACTGGCACGCGTCACCTGGCTGAACTCGTCCATTTGTGGGGATGCGACCGCGTCATGTTCGGCAGCGACTTCCCCATGTGGGACCCGGCCGTCGAATTCGACCAGCAAATCACACAGCAAGCTCCCGGAGTTTTCAGCGACGACGACCTGGAGAAAATCCTCTGGAAGAACGCCGAACGCTTTTGCGGCGTGAAAGTAGGTTAAAGCAGCGGGTCCTGGGCAGGAGTCGCGCGCACTTCGATCTTATCGATGCGATGATTATCCATGTCCACAACCGTGAACTGGGCCGATGCGCCGCCCTCGACAGGCTCGCCATCGCGCATCTCGGCCACGCTGACCTTGTCGCCCTCGGTGGGAATGCGATCGAACAGCGACAGCAGCAAACCACCCGCCGTCTCGCATTCGTCGGCCTCTTCGGGCGTGAACCCGATAAGCTCGGTGACCTCGTCGATGGGCATCGAACCGTCAATGAGCTTGCGACCGTCGGACAGCTCGACCACGCGACCCTCGTCGCCATGCGAGTACTCGTCGTCCATACGACCGACGATCTGCTCCATGATGTCGCTCATGGTGACGATGCCGCTGGTGCCGCCGTGCTCGTCAACAACCACGGCGATCTTCGTGTGCTGACGTTGCAGCGCCTGCAGCAGCTTGGCAACGGGAATTCCCTCGGGCACGGCAAGGATGCTGCGAATGCGCAGGTCCTTCATGTCCTCGCCCTTCGGCGCGGTGTACAAGTCCTTCACGTGCACGAAGCCGATGATGCGGTCCTTGCTTCCCTGGCAAACGGGGTAGCGCGTGAACTTGTAATTGCGCACGGTTTGAAGGTTCTCTTCCAACGAGTCTTCCATATCGACGCAGACCAAATCGGTGCGCGGGGTCATGATCGCCTCGGCGTCCTTGTCGCCGATGTCGAAGATATTGTCCACGATCTCGTTGGCCTCGGGGTCGATCAGGCCGCTTTCAGTGGACTCGTCAATGAGCAGCTTGATTTCCTCGTCGGTGTAAACCTCGTGCTCGTTCTCGGGGTCGTGGCCGGCCAGGCGCACAACGGCGTTGGTCAGGTGGTTGAACAGCCACATAATGGGGAACGTGATGCGATAGAACACGTGCAAGACGGGCGCCGTGTGCAGCGCGTACGACTCGGTCGAGTAAATGGCGAACGACTTGGGGATAAGCTCGCCCACCACCACGTGCAGCGTAGTCATGATGATGTAGCCGATGGCAACGGCGATGGCCGAGATGGCCGTTTCAGGAATGCCAATGGGGGCCAACAGCGGGCGGATAAGGTTGGAGAACGCGGGCTCGCCCAACCAACCTAAGGCAAGCGAAGCCAAGGTAATGCCCAACTGGCAAGCCGAAAGGTAATCGTTCACGTTGTCAGTGATGATCTTTGCCGCTTTCGCGCCCTTGCGACCTTCCTGCAGGGCCATTTCAACCTGCGAGGGACGCACGCGCACCATTGCGAATTCGGCAATGACGAAAAAGGCGTTCATCAAAAGGAACGCCGCTACAAGAACCAAACTTACCCCAATGGGCATGTATACCTCCATGAAAACGCGGACAGCGATTGCTGCCCGCGAAGCAATACTACACCTCGTACATGTAGCTAAAGACATCTTGTCGCTGAAGCGTCATCTGGACACCCAGCTTCTCGGCCTGCGCAGCAAGCTTGGCCTGGACGTCGTCGAAGCCTGCGACCTCGTCGTTCAGCGTGGTGAGCATGGTCATCGAGAACATGTCGCCTAGAATGGTCTGGCTGATGTCGTCGATGTTGGCACCGCACTCGGTAAGGGTGACGGCAACTCCAGCGACGATGCCCGGACGATCCTTGCCCAAAACGGAAAGAACGCACTTCATAAGAGCCTCCTGGATTCGAATCCTGTTTTGCAAAAGTCTAGCATGCGCGTCACCGTTGACAGCCCGCCATGCAAAGGCTTAACGGAAAATCAAGCTCATGGCCTCGGAACGCGTGGCCTGGTTTGAAAGGAAGCACCCACGCGCTGCGCTGGTGGTGGTTTTCGAACCGGGCTTCTTAACACCGCGCATGGTCATGCACATGTGCTCGGCTTCGAGCACCACCATCACGCCTTCGGGGTTAAGCTCCTTGACCAGCGTGTCGGCGATCTGCGAGGTAAGGCGCTCCTGAATCTGCGGACGCTTCGCGTAAAGATCGACCAAGCGAGCAAGCTTCGACAAACCGCAGACCTTCCCCTCCTTGCCGGGGATGTAAGCAATGTGAGCCTGGCCGAAGAACGGTGCCAGGTGATGCTCGCACATCGAGTAGAACGGGATCTCGCGCACCAGAACCATTTCCTGATGATGCTCGTCGAACAGCTTCTCGAACAGATCGTGCGGGTCTTGGTTCATGCCGGCGAAGATCTCTTCGTACATGCGGGCCACACGAGCAGGCGTTTCGATCAGACCCTCGCGGTCGGGATCTTCGCCCACGCCCTCCAAAATCATGCGCACGCCGGCTTCGATCTTCGCCATGTCCATGGCAGCGGCGTTGTTCGGTTGTTCGTTTTGCATAGGTAACTCCTGTTGCATTGCTGTTGGGCGGCTGTTGGATCGCCGGTATCTCCTGTCAGATCGCCAGTACTCCCTGCTAGATCCTTGTTGCACCGCCGTTAGTTTATGTTGGACGACTGCTAAACAGCCGTTGGGTTCCTGTTGGGTTCCCGCTAGTCCTGTTGGGTTCCCGCTAGTTTTCTGCAAGCTCAAGCATAACGGGACAATGGTCCGATCCGTAGACTTCGCTCAAAATGCTTGCGGTCTGCACGTTTTCACGAAGGGAATCGCTAACCAGGAAGTAGTCGATGCGCCACCCCGCGTTGTTCTCACGCGCGTGAAAGCGATAGCTCCACCACGAATACGCGCCCTCAACATCGGGATGCAAATAGCGGAAGGTGTCGGTAAAGCCCGCATCCAAGAACTCACCGAACTTCCCGCGCTCCTCATCCGAAAAACCCGCGTTGCCGCGGTTCGGACCCGGGTTCTTCAAGTCGATCTCGTTATGCGCGACGTTCAAATCGCCACAGACCACCACGGGTTTCGCATCAGCAATCTCTCCTGCTTCGGTGCGAGGCAGCCACGACGCCGGGATATGGCCCGCGCCCAGCATGATCTTGCCGGGGTCGATATCCGCGCCGTTCTTCCCCTCGCCTGCGCCCGCATTGGGCAACAGTGCGACGGCGCCTTCGTCATCAACGCGCTCAACGGGCACGCCAGCAGGCAAAACGCCTTCTTCTAAGCCTTTACAGAAGTCGCGGAACGCGTCATCCCACTCCATGCGATGGTCGATGCGCGCCAAACCGTTCTGGGCGTTCGGCGTGTACACGCACACGAACCAACATTCGGGAAACTCCAGAGCCACGATACGGCCTTCGTCGTCGAGATTCGCGAACCCCAAGCCATGAAGCACTTGCAGCGGCTTCCTTTTGCTGAAAACCGCCGTCCCCGAATAACCCTTGCGCTCGGCATAGCTCCAAAACTCCAGGTAATCGGGCAGGTCGGGTGCAGCCTGGTTCGCCTGCAGTTTCGTCTCTTGAAGGGCAAACACGTCGGGGTTGATCTGGGCGACGATGTCCTCGAAACCCTTCTTCATCACCGCGCGCAAGCCGTTGACGTTCCACGAAACGTATCGCATTCGAACTCCTTTGTTAGATACAGACAACCGCTTCGCAGGGCGGCGGCCAAGAACCAGCAGAAGCGGGCACATGGAATCACTTGGTTCCGCCAAGCAATCGCATTTTTGCGAACACCCACTTGCGCTGCTTAAGCCATCGCTGGGCAAGCGCTGACCCAACTTGCGCGATTTAAGCCCATCGCAGAATAAGCGCTACTTATGATAAGGCTCGTTGTGGGCGATTTTTTGAGTGCGGTACAGCTGCTCCAGAAGAACCACGCGAGCAAGATTATGCGGAAGCGTGATGGGGCCGAACGACAACTTCTCGTTCGCACGGGCGCGCACGGCATCGCTCACGCCATCGGAGCCCCCGATCACGAACGCGAAATCGCTCTTGCCTTGCAACATCAGCTGGCCAAGATGCTTCGAAATCTGCTCGCTGGAGCGCTCGACGCCGTCGATGGCCATCAACACCACATGCGTTCCCGACGACAGCTTGTCCAGCTCGGCGCAAATCGCATCGCCCTCTTTGTTGCGCGCGGCATCCACGCCGCCAGCGCGCGCCGGGTCGACATCGGCGATTTCACGGACCTCGGTTTTCGCGTAGGGCTGCAAGCGTTTCAGATACTCCTTGCACGCATCAACCCAAAAGCGTTCTTTCAGTTTTCCAACAGCGACTATCGTGAAACGCATTACGACGCGTCCTTCCAGTCGGAGCCGATCAACACCAGGAAGTTGCTTTCAAACAAATATTCGCCGTTATCCAACTGCGCAGTACCTTGACCAAGCGCATCGACGATCTGATTCGCCTCGCGTTCGTGCGACGCGTCCTTATAGATGACCAGAGTCTTCTTATGATCGGTCGAATTGGCGTCCGAACCCGAAGCGTTCGTGAAGCCAGCGTTCTTCAGCAGGTTCACCGCCTCTTGCGTGCGGGCACTCTTCGTCGTGCCGTTCTTCACCGAGATCATAGCCAGCTTCTCGGAATCGGCGGGATCCTGGCCGTTGGTGGCAATGACCGTTCCCGTCTTTTCGTCGACGACCGCATCCTCGGACGGCGGCAAGCCCTCGTCCATGCGCTTCATCATGGCCTTCCACTCTTCCTCGTTGGAATACGTGTACCAGCCGTCGCCGATAAGCTTGTTGGTTACCGGGTCCATTGCCGTATAGAAATCAGTCGAGGTGTCCATGCCGCGCATCGCCTGAGCCAGACCGATGATGTCGGAAACATCCAGATCGGTGGTCACATACTTGGAAATCGCCGTAACCGAGTTGGCGATGGTGGCCACATCGGACGACAGGATCTTCTCGGCGATTGCCGACAGAACCAGACGCTGATTGGCGGCGCGCATCGAATCGGGATCGGCCGAATCGGCATAGGTGTTGCGCGAACGGCACAGAATCAAAGCCTGCTCGCCGTTGAGGGTTTGCAAGCCCGCGTCCAGATGACCGCCGGCGTCCTCGTCGTTGATCTCAACGGGAACGTCAACCTCGACGCCGCCCAGCGCGTCGACGATATCGCGGAAACCGTCGAAGTTGATCTCGGCATAGTGCGAGATGTCGACGCCCGCAAAATCGGAAACGGTTTTGACGGACAGGGCCGCGCCGCCGAACGCATGAGCCGCGTTGACTTTCTGTTGGCCGTATTCGCCCATGTCAACCATGGTGTCGCGATGGATCGAAACCATGGAGACCTTCTTGTTCACCGGGTCGATACGAGCAAGGATGATGCTGTCGGTACGGAACGATCCGCCAAACGACTCATCCTCTTCACGCTCGGACGAACCGTCGGTGCCCATCAGCAGCATATAGAACGGCTCGTTAGTCAGATCGGTTTCGACCAGGTACTTCTCGAGATCCTTCTGGTCAAGGCCTGCGTGCAGGTTGCCCTCGATGTTCTGGTAGTACGCGAAAGCCGCACCGGCTCCCACCAAGACCAACGCAAGGACCGCAACCAAAACGTACTTCAGCTTGCCACCGCCGCGCTTTTTCTGCGCAGGCGCGCAATTGGCAGGTCGACGATTGCCGGCTTGCGGACGAGTACCCCGATGACGGGGGTCTTGCGAATGCGTGGCTTGCGAAGCGCCCGAGCGACGTCCCGCAGACGTATGCGAGGCGGATTGACGATCGGCGACCTGATGCCTTGCCGCATGGCGGTCGACCGATTGCTGCCTGGCTTGCTGGCGGCCGGCCGATGCGTGCTCCGCCATGTGGCGATCGACAGAACGCTGCGCCGCCGAACGATCGCGGCTTGGACGAACGGCACCCGAGCGACCACTGCTCTGACGCGCTGGGGCCTGACGATCGGAACTGGGACGGCCTGACGACTGCCGCGATGCGCCCTGCGAGCGTGACGACACGGTCCCGCGATCTGCGCGGCTCGTTCTTCCAGATTGACGTCCCGCGCGATCATGATAACGCACATCACCCGACTGGGTATCCCACCCCATCAGCGATTGCGAGGAATGATAGGTGCCGTATCGCTCATCGTGCGACACGTCGTGACGTCTTTGGCGCTGGCTTTCGCCGCGGGAGCGTTGCGCTCCCTCGTTGCGATCGTCGCGTCGATTTACCATCCCCGTTCCTTTCCCCGCTTTTATTGAAGTGTGAAACTACTCGAGCTTACTTGACGCCCAGCTTCTTGCACATTGCTTCATTGGCGTTACGCTCGGCGCGGTCGTCAAGATTAGCAAGGGGAAGCGCCGGGCTTTGCGCGCCGGTCTTTCGAGCCCTGCGCTCCAAAGCGCGCTGGATAAGAACGTCGGCAACCTGCGGGTTCTTCGACAGCAAGGGGCCGTGAAGGTACGAACCGATAAGGTTTTTGTAAAGGACGCCGTCAGCGTGATCGGAGTCGTTATTGCCCGACCCATTCGAACCGATGACGTTGCCGAAGGGGGTCAATCCCTCGCCCAAGAAGGTACGACCAGCATGGTTCTCAAATCCAACAACGGGCATCTGAACCAGCGAGCTTTCCAACACGATGTTGCCAACAAGTCGATTGTGCGAACCGCCCTCGACGCGTTTGGTGGTGACATCCACCAAAGACAAGCCAGGGACCTCTTCGCTTCCCAGCAGCCATTCGTCACCGATGATTTGATATCCACCGCAAATTGCCAAAAGCGTGCCATCGTCCTGCACGTAATCCAACAGTTTTTCGCGCAACTGCGAAAGACCTTCGGATGCCTGATGCTGCTCACGATCGGGGCCGCCGCCAATGAACACGATATCCGCCGTCTGCGCATCGAAATCGGCGGGGTCTTCCACACGAACGATCTGAACGGGGATACCACGCCACTTCAAACGCTGCTCAAGCACACGGACGTTCCCGTTGTCGCCGTACAGGTTAAGAAGCGTCGGGAACAAATGAGCGATAACCAACGGTTCCATATCAACAGGCGCAATAACCGCATCGTCACCAACAGGCAAACCTGACGCGGATCCAACAGTTTTCACGCGCGCAGCAGCATCATCAGCCGAATCAGCGGCCGCAGCGGCGTCGGCTGCAACACCTCCCACCGCGGTATCTTCAGCCTTGGCAGCGGTGCCTGCGGACGCGATCGGACCCAACTTGGAAGGATCTTTCTCAAGCGCATCAAGATCGGCCTTCACGCCGGGCAGCGCCGTGTAGTTGGCAATAGCGAACACCTGGGCCTCGGGCGATTCCGCGCGTGCGTATTTCAGCACATCGGCAACGCCATCAACCAACCGGGAATCAATGCCGGCGAACTTCAGGACAACCTGAACATCAGCGGCGCGCAATCCACCCGCGAACGCAATGAGATTCGGCATCTTCGCCAGTTCTTGGAAGTCGATGTCCCAAAGCCATGAAACGTCGTGGCCGTCGCCTTCCTTGTCGTTAACGAAGAACGCAACGGCAACCGGGCCCTCGTGACCCATGACGATCTTCAAATTCTGATTGAAACCCGTTGGGTTCTTGGCAAGGTTCAGCAAAACCTGCGTTTGATCGATGTCATAACGCTGCAAGCGGCCGTTCTTCGGATCGAACTCCTGAACCGCGCGCAGGGTTTCCCGGAACGGAACCCCCACCAAGTCGGCAGCGATGAAAACCGCCAGCGTGTTGTAAACCATGTACGCGCCCGAGAACGGAACCTCAACACGGCCTGACTGGTTGATGAGCATCGCATCGTAAGCAAGCCCTTTGCCGGACCGGCACGCCTCGCCGAACGAAACGTTCGAAGCCGCGCACGCAAGGTCCGAGCGCCCGAACCCGCACTCGGGACAGCGATAACTTCCCAACTGGCCATACTGGCGGTAGTCATACTCAAGCATGGTCGAGCACTTCTGACACATACGCGCATCGATAACGGCGTCCTGCGGAAGGCCCATGTCGCCCTGAACCCCGAAGGGGATGGAAACGTTGTCAACGGAATCGGCGATGGCCTGGCACAGCGGGTCGTCGGCGTTGTAAATAAGCGTGGTGCTCGGCGAGGTACGCAGCGTCTTGGCAATGCTCTGCTGAATATGATCGATCTCGCCGGAGCGATCGAGCTGATCGCGGAACAGGTTAAGAAGAACGACATAGCGAGACTGCGTGAACGGGAGGATTTTCGCCATCCACAGCTCGTCGCATTCGAAAACGCCCCATTCAACGGGCTTGGTGTGCAGAAGCGCTGTTGCAACGCCCGAATCGAGATTAGCGCCCGTGCGGTTGCAGACAACCGAGTGACCCGACTTCTCGATGGCGTCGGCCAACATATTGGTGACCGTGGTTTTGCCGTTGGTGCCCACCACCAAGATAGAGCCGCGCGTCATACGCGAAGACAAATCGGCAATCAACTGAGGGTCGGCATACAGAGCGATCTTGCCGGGGAAATTTGCCGCGGGGCGATGGAACACGTTTTTCAAACCCCACGTTGACACCGCGCTGATCGCGCGTGCGCAACCGAACCGTAAACCCATGGCGCGCCTTCCTGTTTCGTTTCATCTGCTGCCAAAAGCGTTCGTTAGGATGCTTCTTGCCAGTTCATTCGTTTGTAAAGTATAGCAATCCGCAAAAGACGGGCGGAGGGTCAGACACGATTCTCGAATGTCTTAACAGACCAGCGCGTTCGGCGATCATAAGGAGGGGAACCGACGCCAAGGGAAAGCCGAAGGAGCTGACAATCCCGCTAAAACCCCATGCGGCCCCACGCAAGGGCCGACGCCGCGGAACACGTCGCAACAAGCAGAGCGCGGCGCGAACCGGAAGCAACAACCCACAACAAGGCAGTTGTGGGCAGCTCGCGAGGTTAATGGCGATTTCGAAAAGACGTTTGCACGAGTCTTTCAACTGCTATATACTTTGCAAACGCGCTTGTAAAGGCGCAATGCCGATGTGGCTCAGCTGGTAGAGCAACGCTCTCGTAAAGCGTAGGTCACCGGTTCGAATCCGGTCATCGGCTCCATTACGAATGAAGGTCGCAACTTCGATTGCGACCTTTTTCTTTTTCTAAAGCACCTAATGGCAACCCATCCGGTCATCTACTGCACCGACCACGCGCCGCAACAGGAACGGCGTTACGGCAACATCAACTCAAGAAAGAGAAACGCCGTCGCAGCTGCAAGCGTCGCCCAATCGGCAAGACGAAAGCCATAGCTGCGCAAGCAAGTCCGCGATGCGCCCGCAGCGCCGAATGCGCGCGATTCAACCGCATATGCAACCGATTCCGATCGACGCAATGCGCTAGTGAACATGGGAACAAGCGCCGACACAAGCGCAAACAGGCGGCGTAGCACACCACCGCTTGAAAAATCTGCGCCACGCGACATTTGCGCGACGCACACCTTATTGAACTCATTCACCAACGTGGGAATGAATCGAAGCGTCATGCTCATAGCCAAACCAATGGATGCCGTGCGCACGCCAACGCGATCAAGCGGGCGAAGCAGCAGCAAAAACCCGTCAGTGAGTTGCGTGGGCGAGGTGGTGGTCATAAGCGCCGACGTTCCCAACAGCACGCAAACGAAACGCAGCACATTTCCAACTGCGCACGACAAGCCGCCAACCGTAACCGTCACCGGGCCCGCGCACCACAGAACCTCGCCGGAACTTACGAACAACACGTCGAAAATCAGGACGAATACGATCAACCACACGAACGGCTTCAGCGACCGAAACGCTGCACGAGCATCCGAGCCCGACGCCGCCTGCACAGCCACCGCCGCCGCCAGCAAAACGCACAACGCGCCTATCCCTTGCGCGGCGAACGAAGCCATCACGAACAGCACCGCGAACAATATCTTCCCGCGCGGGTCCAACCCATGGGAGAACGTGCCCCCGGAACGATACGCGCCGAATGCCGCGACGTTGCTGCCAAGCGGGTTGAAACCGCGCGAAGCCGACGACGAGGTTCGCTTCGCGCGAAGCTTAGGAAGGTCGATGCCCTCGCCCGCATATGCGTTATCCGGCTGTGCCGCCAGAACACCCGTCGCGACGGCCCCGGTGGCAAACCCCGTCGCGCACGCAGCCAATGCAAGCGGCGGCAAGCTCAGCAGCACCGATGTCGTTCCCAGCATCAAAGCAGCAACCGCAATCTGACCGGTATTGTGCAGAACGGCAGCCACCATGGACACCGCCACCGCCCCCAAACCGGGAACGCGCGAAACCGCCGCGCACCCCGCAAACGCAAGCGCCGTGCCGCCCAAGCTGTACATAAGCATCATCGGCGAGCCGAACAGCAAACCCGATGCCACCACCTTCACCACCGCGACTGCAGCGGCGGCGCGAACGTCAAGCTCCAACAGCGCAACCACAACCGCCACGTTCGCCAACCCCAGCTTCACGCCAGGCAGGGTCACAGGAAGCGGGATCATCGTTTCGATATAGCTCAACACAAGCGCAAGCGATCCGAAAAGCGATATACGCGCTAAGCGTTGCGTGGCGGTGACTTGGGGGTTTGCTGCCATGACGAAACGCTTTACCCGCTATTTCCCGATAACGTCGTAAGAAGACGAGGCATCCTCGTCCGTCACGGTCACCACAAGCTTATGCGGCAGGCATATGATCTGCTGCCCCGGCTCCGAAACCCAACCCTGCTCGACGCAATCCTGGTTGGGGCAATCCGCTTCTATCACGCGCACCTTGCCTGCATGCACTTCGATCGTGTTCATGCCGGCACTGGAATTCACCGTAAGAGTGCCATCACAGGCAAGCGACATGGTGTGAGTTTCCCCATCTGCATCCTGGATAACGGCAGTCCGCGCGTCGCCGCCGCCAAGCACGCTCGTAGCCGCATAAGCCACCAGCGCAACCATCACAATGGCCACAATCACTCCCACGTTGAGCTTCATATGGCCAGACGACTTTTTTCCAGCAACCGACATGCTTCACCTGTCCTTTAATCGTTAAGCAACGTGAAATTCGAACCATCCGACGCCGTCGCGACATCGTTCATGTCCACCAGCAATCCGCTGAAACGTTCATCGGCGTTCAGGAAATCCAGAGCCTTGTCGTGCCCCATCAAGAACAACGTGGTGGAATAGGCATCGCCATCGGTGGAGCTATCGGACACGATGGAAGCGCTTGCCAAGTCGGTCTTCACTGGATACCCCGTGCGCGGATCAAGGATGTGATAGTACAAAACGTCGTCAACAACGAAGCTGCGCTCATACAACCCACTTGTGACCAGGGATTTGTCGTGTGCAGGAATACTTGCAATGACATCATTCGCCGCGCCGTTGGGGTCCTGCACGCCCACGTTCCAATCATCACCACGAAAGCTTTCGCCCAACACGTACACGTTGCCGCCCAGCGAAAGCATGGCGCTTTCGCAACCAGCCTCGCGCAACATGGACACCAGATCGTCGGTGATAAAACCCTTCGCAATGCCGCCAAGATCAAGCATGGCATCGGGATCGGCAAGCGTCACCGTCGTGCCGTCAACCGAGATCGTGCGGTAATCTACGTGCTTGACGGCATCCTGAATGGCCTCGTCATCGGGCTTGATGCCCTCGACGAAATCCCACAGGCTTGAAACAGCGCCGATGCTGACGTCGAACAAGCCACCCGACGCCTCGGAATACGCCAGCGAGGCCTGAATGCAGCGCGCCGTCTCTTCGGCAACCTCAACCGGCTCACCATGCGCGTTGTTAATGTTCCAAATGTCGCTTCCTTCCTTCGTGCGTGAGAAACGATCCTCGAAAAACCGACAGCGATCAGAAATAGCATCCATCAGCTCGGGCGAACACAGCGCACGGATCTGAATCACTGTATCGAACAGGAACAATGTGATGGATTGGATCTCATATTCCGCACTATCGACGCTCCCCTCCGACTGAGAAGCGGCGCCTTCGCTTTGTTGCATCGTTGAGCAGCCGGTCAGCCACGCAGGCATCGCAACCGCGCAAAGCGAGCCAGCCGCAAAGGCAAGAAAACCTCGACGCGACAACAGTTCGTTCTCCATCAACCTGATCCTTCTTCAATACCTACATGAACATCCGGCACAACGCGAACAGCGCGGCAGCCTTTGCCAACACCAGCAGGATCTCAGTGCCACGCAAAGACATAAGGAATTCCCCGGCCGGCTTTTTAGCGTTGGAATCCCGTACAGGCTCCGCCTGACCCGCTGGCTTAGGCACACGCAACAGCGTCACGTTTTCCAAAGGGCACCCATCAGCGCAGCGTCCGCACGAAATGCACTCGCCCGCGGCGAACGCATCGGGATCGGGTGACACCGACACAGGACATGAGCGCTTGCACAGCCCGCATCCCTTCGCACAGCGCGTCGCATCGCGACGGAATGCAGAAAACGGCAGCACCGGCAGCAAGCTGAACACTGCGCCAAGCGGGCAAAGGAACTGGCAGAAAAAGCGCTCCACGAACAGCATCCCAACCGCAATGACACCAAGAGCGACAAATGCACCTGCAGAAATACCGTCGACGTTGCCGGCAACGATGCCCGCGAACGCCGTCCAGGGGCTGTAGCCGGAAACACCCGGCCACATGCCCGCGAAACACAGCACGCAGATAACGACCAGCACCACGTACTTCAAGAGCTGCAACGCACGTTGCAGCCCAGCGGGCAGAAGCGGCTTCTTCCTGCCAATGCCCAGCTTTTTGCGCACGGGGGTGAAAACGGTGAACAAAGCGTCACCCAACGTCCCGAACGCGCATGCATAACCGCAGAAGAAGCGGCCGAACACCGCAGTGAACGCCAGCACGGCCAACAATGTCGTCACAAAGGCGCTCAAGGTAACAGGCTGCATGGCGCCGATCTGGGCGAAAACATACTTCACGCCATTGAACGCCGCGCTGAACACAGCAGGGAACGCAACGAAGAACGCGATCTGCACCGCCCAGCGAACACCGCGATCGATTACGAGGCGCTGACGGCGGCCAAGGGCTTTCGACTTGTTTTTCGCCATGCTATTCGCCGCCCTCTAAGGATGCCACGGCGTCAGCCTGGCCGGAATTGCTGGCCTCAAGCGCCTGAACTGCGCCGTTAATAATGCCAGCCGACGAGAACGTGGCTCCCGACACGGTGTCGACGTTCGGCGTTTGCTTAGCCAGCATGTCGTCGATCAGTTTCACGGCCTGCTCAAGATAGGGGCCGTCTTCATTGGGCGCGTCCACAACCTGTACGTCGTCGATATAGCCGTCCTTCACCGTGATCTGCGTGGTCACCGGCCCGCCATACCCCTGGGCCGTGCCCGTGAACACGCCGTCGGTCGTATACGGCCCACGATTCGCCGCGCGTTCAGCTTCTTGGATCTGCTTTTGCACCATCGCATCGGCGGTGTTGGCATCGGCGGCCCACAAGCTGAATCCGGCGATCAACGCCCCAATAACAGCCACATTCACGGTTTTCGTTATGAAATTTCGTTTACGCACCAGACAGCTAAGCACGATCGGACCCGCTTTCCGCGCTCGAGTCGCCCGAGCCCTCTGTGCCAAAGTCGACGCCCGAGCCTTCGGCGCAGCCCGATCCGTCACTGCCTGCGCTTGCGTCGCCACTTGCAGGCTTATCCGATGAATTCGCCTTCTCATATGCGTCTTTTGCCAGTTCAAGAGCTTTTTCGTAAGCCTTGACGATTGCCTTCGAAGAATACGTGGAGCGCGAAACGACATCCACATTGACGGGATCCGTGCGCAAATCGATCAGCTGCTTGACGACGCCGATGTACTCTTTGCCGCGAACCGTGCGCCCGGACGCCGCCCATTCTATGTACGAATCATTTTCCTCGTCGTAACTCCCAAGCACCGCTTCTTGATCGGTGGCCTTATTGGTGCCGTGCAAATCTTTGATCGCGGTCGCCTTGCCGTCTTTCACCGTTACGGTCATGGCAAGGTAATACGGCTCGAACGCATCGGGGTCATCACTGTTTTCGCACTTCACATACACGGTGTAATCTCCGTCAAGATAACCGCTGGCAGCCGGCTTGTCCTGAGACGGCCTGTCGACGCCATCTCCGTTGGAGCCATCGCCGCCTCCAGGCTTGCTCGACGGGTCATCGTTCCCCTCGCCGGAAGAACCACCCGATGGCTTGCCAGTCGAAGCACCACCAGTGCTGTCAGTCGAAGGCGTTGCTTGACGCAATGCGTCCTCGACGGCAGCCAAAATGCCCTCCGAGGAAAACGTTGCGCCCGATACCGTGTCGACCGCGGTCGTCTGCTTCGAAACGATAGAAGAAACCAATGATTGCGCGCGGCTGAAGTACGCTGCATCATCTCCTTGCGACACGATGTCTATCTGGGAAATCCTCCCATTCGCGATGGTTACGGCAACGCAAATGGCGCTTTTATATCCTTCTCCTTCACCGTAATACGTGCCATCGATGTAACCGCTTGCAGGCGTTTCGGTTGGGTTTAACGTCACATGGCCCTTATCGGAAGTGGCTGGTGTCGATGCGGGCGAAGCTACCGAGCTCGACTTCGCCTGCCCCGCAGACTGCTCGAGCGCGTTCTTGATAGCGACAAGAATGCCCTTCGAAGAGTACGTAGCCCCCGAAATGGTGTCTACCGACGTCGATTGCGCTGCGATCACGGAGCCGATCAGCCCCTTCGCATTGCTGAAGTACGGCTCGTCGTCGCCTGCGGACACTATTTCGATCGCAACGATCTTCCCACCGCTGACAGTTACCGCCACCGTGATGACGCTTCTGAAGCCCTGACCCGAACCAGCGTACACGCCGTCCTTCAGATTACTTGCATCGATGCCGTAATCAGCCGCGCTGTAGTTCGCCCCGGTTGCGGGCTGCGCATCCTGACGTTCCGCGGTCACCTCGACAGATTTGATTTCTGCCGCTATCGCCTGCTCCGCCGATGCGTAAGCACTGGGGTCGAACGCGAGCGGCTGATAATGCGAAACCACGAACGCAATGGCAACGCCCGTTAACAGCGATGGCATCAAAAGGCTTGCCGTAGCCGCCTTCTGCGGCAGTGCGACATGCTTGCCCGTCTTCGTTTTATCGGTCGACGAAGGTGCGTGGGGGGCCACCTCCCCGGCATGTTTCCCGATCTTTCGATCTGTCACGGTTTTCATATCTCCTTCAAACGACCTTATGGCGGAGCCGAAGCCCCGCCATAAGGCATGATTCGTCAGTTTCGGGCGTCAGGGGCAAAATCAGCTGCCCATCTCGTTGTTAAGCGGCTCTTACTCGCGTGTGCGACGGCGCATGAAGCGCGCCACCGCCGCCAGCGCTGCCGCGCCAATAGCGGCTGCGCCCGTTGCCGCCATCGGAGCAACGTCGCCCGTGCTCACCAGGGCTGCGTCGGTGTCAGCAGCAGACTTGTCGCCAGCCGCGTCGGTGTCGTCCGCTTTGGCGTCGTCATCGGCCTTGCCGGTGTTGTTGTCCGCTTTCGTGCCGGTGTCGGCCTTGCCGTCGTCTACCTTGCCGGTGTCGTCGCTTGCGGGCGGGTTCTCAACAGAGGGCTTGACCAGCTGTTCGCGAGCCTGCTTCACAGCGGCGGTTGCGGACTCGACGTCGGCGGCGGACGTATCTTCATTGCCGAAGAGCGCCTCGGCTGCTTTTACGGCCTGCTGATATGCAGCCCAGCTTTCAGACGTGTAGTCGGACTCCTTCAAGTTGGAACCAGCCTCGATCTCGGCACGCAAATCGGCAAGCTGATCGGTGCTGGGGGTTTCAACAAGCGCAGCCTGAGCACTCTGCAGTGCGGAAAGCGCGTTGGCAACCTCTTCGTCGGTGGCGGAAACGGATTCGTTCACGTCTTGGGCGGCATTGAGCGCTGCCTGGAAAGCAGTCCAGCTGGTTGTCGTATAAGCATGTTCGCTGTTATCGAGCTTCAGGGCGGACTGAACAGCGCTCTCAAGCGCGGCCTTGTCGGCAACCTTGGCATACGTGAGCTTCAGGTTGCTGGTGTAGCCCGTCGCCTCAATCTCAACGTCGTACGCGCCGTTCGCATCGAACACCAAGGAGCCGTCCTTGTTCTTGGCGGCAAGGTTCAGGGAACCGTCCTGGCTGACGATCTTCACAGCGCCCTTGCCCTGTGCGCTATACGGCACGCCATTCACCGTGACCTGCGAAATGTTGCTCAGATAGTTCGCAAGGTCGTTCTCGCTCGCGCCGCCGTCAGCGATCAGTTTCAGGCTGGAAGCTTCAAATGCGGCAACTTTCTTCGCCGTCGTCAACGTGAACGTTGCGCTCAAGGGCGCGTACTTGCCGCTCTTGTCGGTGGCAACGATCGTGTAGCCGCCAGGCTGCGTGCCGGTCGGGATCTTGACAACGAAAGCGTACGGCCCCGAAGAGGGGTTCGACATCTCGACATCGCCGTTCCAGCCCTCGATGCTGTACTGCGCAGCGAACCCTTCGGGCAACGTCGGATTCATGCCGATGAGGGAGGTGTCGTCAAGTGAAGCGCTCTCCTGGATGGAGATAGCGCCTTCATCTGCGGAGACCTTTACCGGAACATACTGATCCATGGCCACGGTGTAGGTGCCGGTGGACGTATAGAACACAACCGACTTGATGGTCTTGCCCATCATCGACTCGTAATACTTCGAGCTCAACGGGCTACCGTGTGCTTCGGTCACGAAACCGCAGCTCCAAGCAAGCTCCTTGCCCTTCCAAATGTTCTCCAGGGCGCGCATGCCGTAGCCCTCGACTTTGCCGTCTGTATCGGCGGCGTTCACCACGGCGCCGTACACGACCGCTTGGTTGCCGTCGGCGTCGACCATCTGCTCGCGCAGGTTGTCGAAGTCGATCTCGTAATCGCCGTACCTGCTATCGGTGGTGAACTCGGCGGTGACGTTGGACAGAGCGGTGGCATCCTTGCCTTCGACCGCGCTGAACTTCAGGTTGCCGGACTCGTCAACCGTGACCTCCTTGTAATTGGCCGGCGTCTCGCCCTCGGGCAACACGTAGTACGAATAGCTCGGTGCCTGGAACAGGGCGTCGCGACCGGAATAGGTCGTGGTGGACGTCTTGCCCTTGATGGAGGTGGTGATATCGATGGAGTCAGAATCCGTTACGCGCTTGAACTTCGACCAATCAATGTTGTCGGAGCCGACCTTGACGGCGAACGTGGCGCCCGTGATGTCGCTGCCGTCGGCGTTCACATGATAAGAACCGGCAACCAGCGAACCGGCCAGCGTCTTTTGCTTGGTAGCAGACGTTACCACGTCCGTGCCGGAGTTGTTCTGCTCTGTGGCATAGAAGTCGCTGTACGGGATGTTCATGAGCACGTACGAGCCAACCTCGGGATACAGGCTGACCAGCGCGTCAAGCGCGCCCTGAAGATGCGTGACCTGCTCGGCGGCTTCCGATTCGCTCAGATCGGCCTTCTCAAGCAGCTCCTTGGTTTCGGCAGTCTCCGTCTCGATGGACGAGGCCTTCCAAGAATCCTCGGTGTACTTGGACTTGTCAAGCGCAGAAGCCTTGTCGTACAGGCCTTGCAGCTTCGCCTTCGTTGCCTCGGTCACAGGCGCTTTGGCGCCGACGATGTTGTCCTCAGTTGCCTGGAAGGTGTAAGTGTAGTCGTTGTAGCCCAAGGCATGGACGGTGAGTTTCCAGTAGCCGGTGCCGTTGGTGCCATCGGGCAGCTGGCAGCGCTCAGACTTGGTGAGGCCCAGCTGAATGCCCATGGACTTGTGCATCCAGTTGTCGGCGGCAAACTTGGTGCCATAGGTGGCAAGGGCGTTGGTGCAGGTCGCGTCATCGCCGTAGTAGGTCCAGGTGACGCTTTGCATGTTGGCGCCTAGGTCGCCGTAGTCGCCGTTAAGGTCCACGCGTAGGAACTCGCCATAGGAGCCGCTTGCGTCCTTAACCGTGGGCTCGATACCCGTGGCGGTCTTGAGCTCTTGGCCCTTGATGCCCGACTCGGTACCGGTGGCGGAAGCCGAGAAGCTGAAGGTGCCGTTGTCGTTCGTCGCGGTCTTAAGGCCGTTGGTGTCGGCGTCGACATTCGCGACCAGGTCGGAGTAGGCTTGGAGGTTTTGCTCGCCATAACCGCCAGCCAGCGTCTCGCCATTGGCGACGAAGCGGTGGCTTGCCTTGAAGGCATCCAAGTCTGCGGTCTTGATCTTAACGGGAACGTATTTGAGGCCGGTAACCTCATGGCCGGTCATGGTGTACACCGTGCCGTCAGCTGCCGTTACGGTTTTGGCCTTGCCGTCGATGGAGAAGGTGTTGCCGTCAACATCGACGAAGGACTTGCTGTCGGGATAGAACGAGGGGTAGATATCCTTGCCCTCGGCAGTCTTGATCACGTCGGTGCATTGGTAGCTGCCACGATGCAGGCCGTGGTTAAAGGTTGCGCGGGTAACGGCATCGAACGCGCCCTTGTCGGCCTCGCTGCGAGAGTCAAGGTCGCTAGAAGACGCCGCAGACCCTGCAGCCTGAACTCCCTCTGCCGTCCAATACTCTGCCCAGGTCAATCCCGCATAGCCGTAGGTGTACTCGCTTTCAGCCGGCTTTGCGTTCTGCTCGTCGTAAGCTGCCTGCAGCGCGTTATCGACCGCGGTCTTGATGGCGTTGGACGAGACGGTGGCAGTGGAGACGGCATCAACGTTTGTTCCGTTCGCCTCGACGATCTTGTCCGCCATACCAGTGACGTGCTTGCGGTCATTGCCGTTTTCGGCTTTGTCGAGATAGTCCCAGCTCTCGCCAGTCAGCGCATCGTAAGTCTCCTTGGAGACCTTAACGGAGGCGATCTTGCCCGAGGTGACCTGTACGGTCACCTTGACCTCGTAGCTGTTGACGTCCCACTCGCTTCCGCCTGCAGCGGGGTCATTCGAGTCGGCCACAGCCGTGCCCTGATACTTGCCATTGGCGATCTTGCTCAGATCGTATGAAGCACCCTGTGAAACGGCTGCATCGCTGCCACCATCCAAGGTATAATTCCAGATTGAGTTCGAAAGCGCGTCTGCGTTTTCGCTCGATTGCGGGGCAGCCGTTTCAGTGTTGGTAGCATCGGAGCCGGCTGCCCCCTCTATTTCACTGCCGCCAGTCTGGGCGAATGCCGCCACTGGGGTCATCGGCAGCGTTAGCGCCACAGCGAGCAGGCCTTTGGAAGCATTGCTTCCCGCCGCCGTCAGGGCGCGCCGAACCGCATTGCGTTCGATCATCCCGTGTCCTTTCTTCTATTTTTTGATTTCGTCGCGGACACGTTCTTCACTCGTCCACGCCACTAGCAAGTTCGCTGACATGGAAACGCACGCAAAAGCCCACACCAACCAACTGATAAAGCATTTCGATAATGTATGATTTGGGTAACTTCGTCAACTGCAAATTCGCTCCGTCTAACTTGATTAGCCGAATATAACATGAACTAACTACATTTCCGGGCTACTCTTGTTGCACAGATTTTTCCGTTTTGCGACCTTTTTTCGCGCCAGAACCGCAGGTCAGGAAATCTAGACCACGTTTCATGAGAAGCAACCATCGCAAAACGGGAAAATCTGTGCGCGGGCGGACGAGCAGCTCGCAAACGGGCGGCGTCACAAGCGCACAAGCGTGTGGCAGGTTCCCCAGCAGGCGACGCCCGTGGCTGTCGAGCGCCCATTGCTCCACCGGGCGCCCGCTATCCGGCACCCGTGCCGCCAGCCCGAATGCCGTTCCAACCAGGAAAAACAAAACGGGCCGGACCAAAAGGCCCGACCCGATTGTTCATGGTGCCCCAGATACGATTCGAACGTACGACACCCGCTTTAGGAGAGCGGTGCTCTATCCCCTGAGCTACTGAGGCGAATCCGCAACATCGCGCTGGGCGATGTGCAGAGGGTATTGTATCAAATACTTAGTGCGAGGCAGCACCCGAAGCACCAGAAGAACCAGACGTCTTTGCGAACTCCACGGTAATCGTCGTATCTGCCGTCACGTTGCTGATGCTGAACGTGCCACCGGAAGCGCCAACGTTGTAACGGTCACCGTAGTTGTCATACACGCTGGAAACCGTGTAACCCGCGTTGGGCGTTACCGTGAACGATGCGCTGCCGCCATCATCAACGGTCAAGCTGGACGGGGAAACCGAACCGCCCGTGCCAGCCGAAGCGGACACGCTGTGCGTGGACTTACCCGTGCTGACGGTCAGGTTGATGGTGTCGCCTTCCTTCTGCGAGCTACCGGCCTCGGGCGTCTGGCTGATAACCTTGCCCTGGTCAACCGTGCTGCTGCTTTCATACTGCGTGGTTACCTTGAAGCCCGCATTCTGCAGGATGGCCATGGCGTCGCCCTCGGACTTGCCCTTCACATCGGGAACGTCCTTGCCTTCCTTACCAGCGGAAAGGTAATACGTGACGGTTGCGCCCTTGGAAACCTTCGAGCCCGCAGCCGGCTCCTGACGTGCGACGTGGTTCTTATCGATAGAGTCGGAGTACTCAGCAGTGCCCGACGCGTCCTTCAAGCCAAGCTTCTGCAGGGCGGCACGAGCCTCCTTGGTGGTCATGTTCTCCAAATCGGGGACGGTAACCTGCTCGCCTCCCTGTGAAATGACCAAGTTCACCTTAGCTCCGTCGTTGGCCTTGGTCTCGCCCTTTGGATCCTGGCTGATAACCTTGCCCGCCTCGACCTTCTCGTCATAAGCCTCGGTGATGTTGCCAACCTGCAAGCCGGCGCTGGTGATGGCAGCCGTGGCCTCGGCCTGCGTCTTGCCCACAACGTTGGGCACGGTGATGTCGCCCGAACCGCGCGACAGAAGCGCGAATGCGACAACCGCGATGACGGCGATAACGGCCACGACGGCGATTGCCACCGCAGCACCCTTCTTGCTGCCCTTCTTGCTTGCGGTTGCGTCCTCGCGATAGCTCTTGCTGGCATGACCGTTGCCGTGGTCGACGCCGTGGCCGTTGCCATGACCGCTCTGGCCGTACTGCTGATCGACCGACGGCATGACCGAGGTTTTCTCGGCAGCATACGCAGGGCCGATAGGCGGCACATCCGGCACGCCGATAACGGCAGTGCGGGCGCCGTTGAAATCGCCGAACGCAACGGGGCGGCCCGCCAGGTAGTCGTTCAAAGCGGAACGCATTTCCTGAGCGGTGGCGAAACGGTTAGCAGGGTCCTTCTCGATGGCCTTCATGATGATGGCCTCGAGCGACGGATCGATGTTAGGGTTGATCTGGCTAGGCGGGACAGGCATCTCCTGAACCTGCTTCATAGCCACACTAACGGCGTCAGGGCCGTCGAACGGCAGCTGCCCGGTAACCGACTCGTACATGACGATGCCCAGCGAGTAGATGTCGCTGGCCGAAGTAAGCTCCTTGCCCTGAGCCTGCTCGGGCGAGATGTAGTGGGCGGTGCCCAGAACGGCGCCGGTCTTGTCGGCGTTGCTGTTCTTGGCGCGGGCGATGCCGAAGTCCATGACCTTCACGTTGCCGTCGGGCTGGACCATGATGTTTTGCGGCTTGATGTCGCGATGGATGATGTCCATGTTGTGCGCGACCGAAAGAGCCTGGCAAACCTGCGAGCCGATTTCGGCGACCTTGCGCTGGTTGATGGCACCGCGCTGCTTGATGGCGGTTTTAAGGTCGGAGCCGCGCACGTATTCCATGACGATGTAGTACGTGCCCGAGTCCTGGCCCCAGTCGTACACGTTGACGATGTAGGGACTGGAAAGGTTGGCAGCGGACGCCGCTTCCTGGCGGAAACGCGCAGTGAACTGCTCGTCCTCGGCGTACTGAGGCAGCATCACCTTAACGGCGACGGTACGGCCCAACACGTTGTCCTGGGCGCGATAAACCTCTGCCATGCCACCGACGCCTACACGCTCGATGATTTGATAGCGGTTGTTCAACGTCCGCCCGATTAGATTCTCTGCCACCTTGGTGCTCCTTTAAAACCCCTTTGTAAGGTCGCAAGACATTATATTCTGAAAATGCCCTGCGACCGCGCCTTTCATCTAAATCTTGCCTGTTGGTTAACAAATCACGTTACCCAACGAATCTTCTGGTCAACAATCGGCTGTTACAGCAAGCCTTCTGTCTTCAATGCGGTCATGATGACCTGACGCGCCTTTGCCGCGCCGTCGCCCTCGGTTCCGTCTTGCTCAAGAACGATGGCAACCACGATCTTCGGGTCGTCCGCAGGCGCCATGCCCACGAACCAGCTGTCGTCCTTGGCCTTGCCCGTCTCGGCAGTGCCCGTCTTGCCCGCAATCTCGACACCCGAGATCTGGACGGCGGTGCCCGTGCCGTTCGAAACAACGCCCTTCAGCACTTCCTTCACGCGATCCGCGGTGGACTTGCTAATAGCCTGCGAAAGAACGCTGGGAGACGCGATGTAGCTGCGCTCGCCGTTCGAGTTGTACACGTTCTGAACCAAGTACGGGGTCATGACCTTGCCGTCGTTCGCAATGCCGCAGCCAACCAAGGCCATCTGCAGAACGCTTGCGTACGGGCCGATCTGGGAATGCGCACCAACAGGCTGGCCGGCAGCCGCCCACGCCGTTTCCCACGTGGTCATTTCCTTCGGGTTGGTCATCAGCGACATGGCCGTGGGCAAGTCGAAGCTGATCTTGCTGTCGAAGCCGAACCCGTCGGCGCCCTTCACCAGCGCAGACGCGCCGATCTGAACGCCCAACTGGCCGAACACGGTGTTGGAAGACCACGCCGTTGCCTGCGCGAGCGTCTGGCGCCCGTAGTTGTTGCTGTCGAAGTTGGTGACCGCCGCCCCGCCGATCTCTATCGTGCCAGGCGAATCGAACACGGTGTTCTCGTCAGCGACATTGTTCTCAAGCGCCGTTGCCAGCGTGACCATCTTGAAGGTGGAGCCCGGTGCGTACAGCGACTGCGTTGCGCGGTTGATCAGCGATCCCGACGAGGAATCGTTCGAGCTGGCCTTGATGACGCTTTCGAAGTCGGCGGTGCTGTACGTGGGCGACGAGGCCATGGCCAATACGGCGCCGGTCTCGGGGTCCATCACGATGCATGCGCCGGTTTGACCCGCAAGCGCGTCCTGGGCAGCCTGCTGAATGGTGGTGTTCAGCGTAAGCACGACGTCGTTGCCGGTTTGCTTGCTGCCCGACATGGCCGCCAGCACGTCGCTCCACGACGCGTACGAGCGATTGCCCTGCAGGATGTCGTTCTGCGACGCCTCGATGCCGCTGGTTCCGTACGTCTGCGAGTAGTAGCCAATGACGTGGGTCGCAAGATCGCCCGCGGGGTACACGCGCGAATACGTTCCGTCGCCGTTGTCCACGCTTTCGGCAAGAACCGTGCCGTCATACGTGGTGATGGCACCGCGTTTGATGTTCGTTTGCCTCGCGATGGTGTGGTTGTTGGACGGCATGGTCTGATAGTCCTTAGCCTGAACGACCATGATCAGCGTTAGATTCGCGACCAAAACCACGAAGGCCAGCGAGAACACCATGATGGCGTTTGTCAGACGTTTGCCCAAAGCCACGCGGCCAAGGACGCTGTTCGAGCTGACGATTCCCGTGCCCGAGGTCATCTCGGCCTCGACGCCCGTGGCCTCGTCGCCGCAACGCAACAGGAATCCAACTGCGATGAAACTGGACAGAAGCGACGAACCACCCTGGCTCATGAACGGCAAAGTCAGACCAGTCAGCGGGATAAGCCCCGTGACGCCACCCACGATGATAAACGCCTGAAGAACGATGGTAGTGGTCAGGCCCACGGCCACGAACGACGCGAAGTCGCTCTTCGCGCGGGCAGCAGTCGCAAAGCCGCGGATGGCGAAACTCAGGAACAGCAGCAGAACACCCGCTGCGCCAAGAAGGCCGATCTCCTCGGCAATGGCCGCGAAGATGAAGTCGGACTCGACAACCGGGATCTGGTCGGCCAAACCGCGGCCGATGCCGCAGCCGAACAGGTCGCCGTCGGCGATGGAAAACAGCGCCTGAACCATCTGATAGCCCGTGCCCTGCGCGTCGGCGAAGGGATCGAGCCAGTTGTTAACGCGGATCTGCACGTGGCTGAACGCGAAGAACGCGCCCACAAAGCCCACGGAGATCATCAACACGCCCACGATCAGGTAGAACTTCTTACCCGTAGCCACGTACAGCATGGCCAAGAAGACGAAGAAGAACACCATGGCGCTGCCCAGGTCGCGCTCGAACACAACGATGAGCAACGCAACCACCCACATAAGAAGCATGGGAGCAAGCGTGCGGATGTCGGGCAGACGGAACGGACCCACGCGGTAGGTGAACACACTGAGCAGCTCGCGGTTCTTGGCCAGATAGCCCGCCAAGAACAGGACGATCACGATCTTCGCGATCTCGCCCGGCTGGAACGAGAACGATCCGATATGCAGCCAAATGCGGCTGCCGTAGATCTCTTGGCCAAGGCCCGGAACGATCGGCGACAGCAGCAAAATGAAACCGACGACCATGAACGTGTATTTGTAGTTGGCAAGCTTCTCGAAATTCTTCGAGATGGCCAAGATGACAATCATGCTGAAAACGCCCACGAACAGCCACATGACCTGGCCTTCTGCCAGGTTCGGTGCCAGACGCGTGACGAACGCGATGCCGATGCCCGACAGCGCGAACGTGATGGGCAAAATGGCAGGGTCGGCGCCCGGCGCCAAGAAACGCGTTGCCACATGGGCGATGACGAATGCGATGAACAGGCAGATGGGCACTTCAAGGGCCTTGAAGCCCAAGATCTGGCCCTCGTTCATGGCAAGCATCGCAAACAGCACAATGACGAACGGGGCGGCAATGCACAGAAGCGCAAGCTCTAGATTACGGCGCGTCATTGGGCACCGCCCGTCTTAGCCGCGGCCGAGCCCGTGGTGGGCGCGATGCCCGTGGCGGTGCCGGTCGCGCTTGCGCCCGTCGCGCCCGAGGCAGAAGAAGCAGAACCCGAAGCGGCAGAACCTGCGGAAGCAGAATCGGCCTTCTCGGCATCGGCGGAAGGCGTCTTCGCGACGGCGCGCTCCTCGATGTCGGCACGATACGACTCAACCAAGTCGTACGCGTCATCAAGGCTGTCGCAGCGCAGGCCCTCTTCTATGTTCCCGCGCGCGGTGCTGGAAAGATCCGCCACCGACACGTCGGTTTCTTCAACCAATTTCGAACAGGCAACTCCCAAAATCTCACCGGGAACTCCCTGATATACAGCAACTTTTCCATCGCTGTCGGCCAAGAACGCAACATGGTTGAGGTACTGGCTGGTTCCCCATGCCGTACCGCCCAGGATCAAAACAAGCAGCGCGGCGACGAAGCACAGCGTCATCTTCGTGCGACGAGCAAGCTTGCGGCGCTGCTTTTCGCGCGTGCCCTGCACGTCGGCGACGATGACGGTGACGTTGTCCTGGCCACCTGCGGCAATTGCCTGGTTGACCAGCTGCGATGCGCAGCGCTGCGGGTCGCGGACACGGTTCATGACCTCTTCGATGTCGTGGTCCAGCACCATGCCCGAAAGGCCGTCGGAGCACAGCAGCAACCTGTCGCCCGCCTCGACGTTCACCTCGAAAATATCCGGCCTGGTAGCGGGGTCGTTGCCCAACGCGCGGGTGATAACCGAGCGCTGCGGATGGACACGCGCCTCTTCAGGTGTGATGCGGCCGGCCTCGACCAGCGCCGCAACCAAACTATGGTCGCGGGTGATCTGGCTTAAGCGGCCGTGATGCAAAAGATACGCGCGCGAGTCGCCCACCTGGGCAATGACCAGGCGATCTTCCTCGAGCATGGCTGCGGTGCACGTGGTGCCCATGCCCGCACGTCCCTCGCCTGTCACGGCGGCATCGATGATGGCGCGGTTAGCCTCTTCGACAGCAGCAGCAAGAACATCGGGGTCGGGATGTTCGGGAGCGTTTTTCGCGATGGTTTCGACGGCGATTTCAGAAGCAACCTCGCCCGCGGCGTGACCGCCCATGCCGTCGGCAACGACGAACAGCGGCGGCGCGACAACCAGCGAATCCTCGTTCTGCTCGCGCACGCAACCGACGTCCGTACGGCTGCCGAAGGTGGTGATGGCACCGCGACGGGTTCGCGGCGTTGAATGATACGAGCCGGTGCTTTTCTTCTCGGAAGCCATTAGCTATGCCTCACGCGAATGGAGACGTCGCCAACGTTGACGACATCGTTGTTGCGAAGCGCGCACGGCTCGGAGATGCGCTGGCCGTTGACGGCAGTTCCGTTGGTGGATCCCAAGTCCTCGACGAACAGGTTCTGGCCCATCAGCGAAAAACGCGCATGACGTGCGGAAACATAGCCTGCACCAATGACGATGTCCGCGTTAGGGGAACGGCCGATGATAACAGGCCCGCGCACGACGATGGAAACGCCGCGCAGTTCCTTAGGGCCTTTCTCGACCGAAAGGTTCCAGGTGCGCTCTTTCTTGCGCTGTCCGCGCACCAGACCGATTCCCGTTTTCACAATGGCGAACAGGAACAGGTACAGCAATGCCACGAACAGCAGACGTCCGACGAGCAAAACGACGTCTATCAATGGGGCCTCCTCGTTTAGCGGTTTGCGATTAATGTAAGGTTGCTAGCCGTGAAAGCGTTGTGCCTGCTTGTTCCAGCAGGCCGTTTAAGCGGACTACTGAACGAATTGGAACTCGGTTTTGCCGATGACGATACGGTCGCCCGAGCGAAGCGGCTGCGTGGCGATGGAAACGCCGTTGACGATGGTTCCGTTGGTGGAGCCAAGGTCGGCGATGACCCAAACGCCCTGCGGCGTGCACGTGAGCTGGGCATGCTTACGGCTTGCGCTGATGTCCTGGATGACGATATCGTTGCCGGACTCGCGACCAAGGGTGACCGTGGAGGAACCCAGGTCATACGCGCGCTGATACGCGATGTTGATCAGCCTTGCCTGAACGTTGCGATGGTCGGGCATGCCAGCGTTGCCAGCGAAGCCAACCGTGTTGGGGCCGGCAGCCTGGGCGTCCCTTGCGGGGCGCGAGGTAACCGTTCCAATGGCGGCACCGGCAGCTGCACCGGAGGCAGCGCCTGCAGAGGCGCCAGCGGCAGCTTCGGCCGGGGTGCCATGAGCGCCGTTACGACGATGGGCGCCGTAACGGGCGTCCTGCTCGGCCTTATCGCGGTAATCCTCGAAGTCCTCGCTGTCGAAGGTGTACTCACCGTAGTCGATGGAGTAATCGATCTCGTCCTCGGGGACGTAAGGCAGCGGCGGCTTGGAACCGCGTTGGGGCTGATTCTGCTGCGGTGCTGCGGCGGGCTGCTGATAATCTTCCTGATAGCCGCCCTGGTAGTCGTCGTATGCACCCTGGGGCTGATCGTAGTAGCCGCCGTTCTGCTGCGGTGCGTACTGCTGCTGGTACGGATCGGCATAAGCGCCCCGAGCGGGCTGGGAGTACTGGGAAGCAGGTGCGGGAGCAAGGCCGTAACGCACCATTTCCTCTTGGCGAAGCTGAGCCACGATGGGTGCGGCAACGGGCTCGGCGATGACGTCGAACTTGCCATGGCGCAAGCCGTCGTCAACGATGAAACGAACCAAGGGCTGGCCGTCCATAACCAGACCCTCTTCGACGGCCTTGGCCTGAAGGTAGGTTTCGATCTCGCCGGCCAACGTGGGGTAATAACCGAACAGACGTTGGTCGTCGTCAGGATTGACCAAGACGGTGTAAAGCGTGGGAGCGAATTCCTTGCCAGCGCCGACCATGGTCTCGCGCTTCATCTGCTTCTCTGCTTTTTTCTCTATCTGAACAGGTGAAATAGGCGCTTGCGCCATGCGATTGGCGGCACCCTCCACCGTGTCTTCCATCTTGTTCTCGAAACGGGAGAAAAGGCCCATTGATGCTCCTCGTTGAATCCTGATTGCTATTGCGTACGACGTTTTTTCTTCAGTTGCAAACTAGCCTGCATGCAGGTGCTCAACGTGCAATAATGCCACAAATCCGCCGCTCTGTGATTCGCAAGGGCATTTCCACCAATTAATTAAAGCAAGGGCAACACAAGTGAACGGGGTTCGGGAAGCGCGCGACCACGAACGCTACGAAAACGCGCCCCGAAACCGAGACGCGTCGACGAGTTCGCATGAGAAGCGGCGCGGCCAAGCCGAAGGGACACCCGTACAGCGCACCCAAGCTGCGAGCACTACGCCAACTGGCCGCACGCCCACTGCGCCGCAACCATCGCACCCTTCGCCAGCACGCTCTCGTCGATGGTGTAGTTGCAGCTATGCTGCGGGTAAATGGCACCGATCTCAGGGTTGTTCGTTCCGACAAATACCAGCACGCCCGGCACGATGTTCAAAAATTCCGAGAAATCCTCGCCCGAAAGCGTGCCCTGATACGTTGCCACGGCGTCCTCACCCAGCACGTCGATTACCGCCTGACGTGCGGCTTCGGCGTACTTAGGATCGTTCGACAAACCCGGATTGCCGTGCGTGTACGAAAACGTTGCCGAGGCCCCCAACGAATCGGCAATCTCCTCGACGATGTGCTCCAAACGCTTCGGCACCTCGTCACGAAGCTTCGGCGACCACGTGCGGATGGTACCCTCCATGTGCGCGGAGCCAGCGATGATGTTGCGCGCTTCGCCGCCTTCGAACTTGCCAACCGTGACGACCACCGGGTCGAACGGCGAAACATCGCGGCTGACCAGCACCTGGATTGAATTCACGATAGCTGCGCCAACCACAACGGCATCAATTCCCAAGTGGGGCATCGAGCCGTGGGCGCTCATTCCCTTGATGTCGATCTCAAACCAATCGCAGTTCGCCATGCGCTGACCAGGCTCGCACGAAACTGTGCCCGCCGGCACTTCGCTCCAAATATGCGCGCCGTAAATGGCGTCGACGCCGTCAAGCACGTTGTTGGCGATCATGTAGCGTGCGCCCGTGGAATTCTCCTCCGAAGGCTGGAACAGCACGCGGACCTCGCCATGAATCATATCGGTCATGCGCGAGAGAATAGAGATCGCGCCAAGCATCATGGCAATATGGCAGTCGTGTCCGCAGGCGTGCATGATGCCCTCGTTTTCCGAAGCAAAATCGAAGCCGGTTTGCTCGGCAATGGGCAAGCCGTCGAAATCGGCGCGCAGGGCGATACGGCGCTTGGGGTTGCCGGCCGCATCGTACGCGTCGGGGGCGGTTCCCCTAATGGTGGCGACGATGCCCGCACCCTTCACTTCGTCGGTGGTAGGCAGAACCTTGAATTCGATCCCCAGCTTGTCAAGCTCGGCGCGAATGGCGGCAGACGTGAACAGCTCGACGCCGCTGAGCTCGGGGTGGCGATGAAACATCCTTCGCCATGCGATGACCTGGGGCTCGATTTCGGCAGCGGTGCGCTTGACGATTTCCGCCGTGCCTTCGCATGCTGCGGGGCTTTCCGTTGCCTGCATAGTTTTGTTTTCGGCTGCCATAAACTGTCCGATCCGCGCTTGTCGCGGCGAACGGCATCGCCGCGATCAGGCACTTTACCAATTAAGAACAATAGCTGCGAACTAGCATACCACGCCTACGCAGCCGCATTGAAAAAGGGACTCGCCGAAACGAGTCCCTTACGTTCGCGAATTCTTTGTCCGCAATTACACCAGATCGATCATGTCCTTGCGGTAGCGGCGCGAGAAAGCCAGCAGCAGGATGATTCCCACCAGAATGACGCCGACGAAACCGGCGTACATGAACGCCAAGCCGCCGAAACCCGAGAAGATCGGAGCCAAGATCATGCTGGCCAACGAAGCGGGCACCAGGAAAGCCGTGCCAACAGCGCAGTTCTCGGCGTAGTGCGCGCGGCCATAACGGTTCAGCGTGAACGTGGTGCTGAATACAGGGAGTCCGCCGTAGCCCACGGCCACAACCAGCGCGCCGAAGATGAACAGCGGGCTGCTTTGCGCGAAGCACGCCGCGGTGACCAGGCAAATGCCCGCAACCGAGACGCCCGTGGTAAGACGCAGGTGGTTGATCAGGCCAAAACGGTCAAGCAAGAAACCGTACACAATGCTGGCGCCGCCATTGAACAGCGAGATCATGCCAACGATGAGCGTGGCCAAGGTTGCCTCGGTGCCCAAGGCAAGCGCATCCTGGCGCGACTCGCCCATCAGGGTCAGACCGATGCTGGCAACGCAGACGAACCAAGCAAGGCCAAGCCAGAACACGGGAGTCTTCAGCATGTCGGGGATGCCGAAAGACTTCTTGGAAACGCCGAAGTCGGTCAGGAAATGCGGGTTCTTCGCGGCAGCATTCTGGCCGTCGTCGGACTCAGCCTTGACACTTGCGGCCTTTCCGCGGAACACCTCGTCGATGCCCGCCGGCGAAGCCTTGATCACGAACGATGCGACCACGTTCAGCGCGAAGATCAAGATGCCCAAGCCGGCAAGAACGGTCTGCCAACCGATTGCGTTCATCAGACCGTCGATCTGCACGCCCAAAACCAGCGACGCGACGCCGAAGGCGAACATCTGAAGACCGGAAACAACGCCCACGCGGTCGGGGAACCACAGGTTCACCGTGGTCAGGATGGCGTTGAAGGCGATGCCCGCGCCGAACGCGGCGAATCCGCCGTAGAACACGAACACCGAAGCGATGCCCAGGCCCGAAAAAGCGCCAACCGAAAGGAATCCGATCAGGACAAGCGCGCCACCGATGAAGATGGGGACACGCGGGCGGCCGTTGCACTGACGCTGGATCATGGAAGAAGCCAGGCATCCGACAGCTTGGCAGATCATGACGATGCGGAAGTTAAACGCCAGCAGCTGAGGGTTCCAACCTGTGCTGTTGGCGATAGGCGTGGCGAAAATAGACCATGCGAAAATAAGGCCCATGAAGAACAGCGTCACCAAACCAACCAGCAGGCATGCGATGCGCTTGACCGACATCGCCTTGCGGTTCATGCCTTCAAGAATGATATCGTTTGGATCAGCGGCAGCGGCAAACGAACCCGCCCCCGTGTTGACTTTCGCATCGGTTTCCGTTTTGGCTTTCATCGTGACAGCGTCCTTCATGTCATCCCCTCTCATTCACCGATGGCTATGTTAACAACGGCGTATTTTCTTTCAACGGAAACGCGCTGATCAGAAAAATGTTTTGCGCTTTGCCACAGGCGCTCTATGGCAGTTGCAAATAAGACGATTTGACAGAATCACGCTACTTTGTTAGTTGATTTCACCCTCTTTTAAGGAAGGCATGCTAACCTTCGCCCATGCAACACGCTCGTCAACAACCGCCCCATCAGCAACCGCAGCGCCAGCCTCGCCACGCCGCGTCCAGCCCACAGCCGCAGTACGGCGCGCATGGCGCGAACGTCAGCGCGGTCAAGCGCCCGAACGCTCCTATGATCGCTGTGACGGTTACCGTCATCGTGACGCTTGCTGTGATCTTCGCGTTCTGCGCCATCGCATATGCGAAGGGAACCGGCGGCCTTCATTTTGCAGCCTCTTCCGTCGATTCGGCGAAAACAACAAGCAGTATGGGGGTTACGTCCTTCAATGCCACCGACATCTCCTCGAACGGCGATTCGGTAAGCAGCGACTTCGCCCCCTTGCCGGCAATGCTCGACGGCATCGATGAATCCGACGAGATCGTCGCGTTCTCGCTCTCCGACGCTCGGGCACCCGAGCTTTCCAACAAGAACTTGTCAGCAATCCGCACAGCGCTTGAAAACTTCGACGGCGCCTCTGTGGGATTCGGCATGTACGACGTGGAATCGGGCCGCGGCATCGGATACAACCTCGACCAACAGATTTACGGCGCAAGCTCGTTCAAAGCCCCATACGCGCTGTACCTTTGCCAGAAACACATCGAAAACGGCGAGCTCACCATTCCCGGGCTTTCCGACGAAGACGGCACCGAACTTTTCGGCGCAGGCGGCTACACGAAGATCCTGATCGAGAACGCAATCTGCAACTCCGACAACGACTCGTTCGCGATGCTGCGCAGCATGTACGATGCGAACGGCTACAACGAATGGGTCGATGAGCTGGGCATTCAAGATGCGGCCTACACGCCCGACTCGTGGTTCCCTTGGTACAGCGTCCGATCTTCGCTGAAGATCTGGACCGAGATGTACAACTACTGGCAAACGGGCGACGACGCAGCGCAGTGGCTGTCGTCCCTGTGCGGCGAAACCACCGTCTCGTTCCTGCGCGACGTGGTTGACCCACTGGGCGCCACCGTTCGAAACAAAGCGGGTTGGTGCTCGGGCAGCGACTACGGCTACGACTTCAACGGCGTGTGCGACGCCGGGGTCATTCAGCTTGACGGGCGCACCTACGTCGTCAGCGTCATGGCGGGAGTTCCCGACTGCGAGGAAAATCGCGAGCTGGTTGAGAATTTGATCGCGGCGATTTTCGACGCACGCGATGCGCTTCGCTAAACTGAAGCTGAAGAAGCGGCAGCGGGTGCCGCACGGCAAACAGGCGAGGTCGGTTCGCTCAAGTCGCGCGCATAACCCAGCCACAGCCCGCCCGAACACGCATCAGCAAGAGGCGATTCATATGAGCACGAACATGAACGACAAGCACGGCGCCACCGACGTTGTGAGCGCAGACGAAGCCATCAAGCGCCTTCGCGAGGGAAACGCACGCTACCTTGAAGCGAAAACCGCGCAAGGCGATGTATCTCTGCAGATCAGGCGATCAACGTTCGAGGAAGGCCAGCATCCTTTCGCCATCGTGCTTGCCTGCTCCGATTCGCGCGTCATCCCCGAAGCAATCTTCTCGGCAGGCATCGGCGACTTGTTCACCATCCGCGTGGCGGGCAACGTGGTGGACAACCATCAGCTGGGCAGCGTCGAGTACGCCGAGAGCCACCTGAACTGCAAGCTGGTCGTTGTGCTGGGGCATACCGGCTGCGGCGCGGTCGATGCCGCGATGCACCACGAGCCCTACGGCACCGTGAAGTTCATCACCGACGAGATCAGCGATGCCATTGGCGATGAGGTCGACGAGGCAACGGCGTGCCTGATGAACGTCGCGCACAGCGTGAAACGTATCGAGGAAAGCCGCCAGCTGCACGACGACGAGGTCAACAACGGCTTGCGCGTCATCGGCGCGCTTTACCACACCGACACCGGCGTGGTCGAATTCCTGGAATAGAAGAGACCGCCGTCTTTGAAAGCGACGCCAAGCGGTTCCGGCACGCAGTCCCTTACTCCGGCCAAACGTCAAATGGGCGCCCGCGAAGGCGCCCATTGTTTGCTTTGCCGTGGCGAACGCGTCTACGCGAGGCTTTCCAATGCCAACAGATTTCCGATTGCACGAACGAACACGCGGAACGCGCGCTTCATCCCCTCTTCCGAGACGCCCTCATCAGGGCCGTGCATTCCGCCAACCCATGCGGGCTTCACGTCGTCCGGGAACTGCGGGCCGAAGCTCACCGCGTGCGAGAACAGACGCGCGTACGTGCCGCCCTTCATCACGAACGGCTTCGCATCTTGCCCGGTCACGTCGTTGTAGGCGGTCATCAATGCGCTGACTGCGGGGCTTTCCGGGTTCATAAGGAACGGAACCTTGTCCAGCTTCGCAACGTATTCGGCGCCGATCTGCGCAGCGACTTTCGTCATCTGCCGGGTGATCGCGTCAGCCGTCGTGGTGGTGGGATAACGGCAGTCAAGCGTTTGAGTGATGCAGTTGCCCTCCATGCCGATGACGCCGCCAACCGCAGTAAGCGGGCCGAAATGCTCGTCAGAAGCTTGAATGCCCACGCCTGATCCGTCGGCCACACTCAAAAGATCGCGCTCAAGCTTCAGAAACGTGCGCTCGCCATCATTTCCCAAGCCGTTTTCCAACAGGAATCCAACAAGAATTGCGATGGCGCTTTCACCAAGCTCGGGCGTTGAGGCGTGAGCGCTCTTACCATGAACCTCGATCTTCACCAGGCCATCCCCTGCAGGTGAAACCGCAATGCGCGGGTCGCTGGAAACCGGAGCCGCTGCACCTTCGGGCAAGTGAACCACCGCATGAGCCAAGCCGGGAACCGCGTTCGCAGCCGTGCCGCCTGCGATTTCCACAATGAAGCCGTCCTCAATAGGCGCGCTCTTCAGCACGCCAACGCAGCATCCCGACTCGCCGTAGCCAAGCGGGAAATCGGCATCGGGCGTGAACAGGAACGTGGGGTCGTCGAAACGCTTGCGATAGTACGCAACGTCCGACATGGTCGTTTCCTCGCTCGCACCGAACAAGATGCGAATGTCATGCGGAAGCATCGCGCCCTGCCGCGCGGCTTCGTTCATCCAGAACTTCGCTGCATGAAGTGCAAGCAAAATGGGGGCCTTGTCGTCGCTGGTGCCGCGACCAAGCAGGTAGCCGTCCTTGCGCGTGAGGACATACGGCTCGAAGTGCCAACCGGGGCCTGCCGGAACCACGTCGGTGTGACCGATGATTCCCAGCTGCTGGCCCGATGCGCCGCTCGCGTCGGCATAGCCGATGTAGCCGTCAACATCATGAGCTTCGAAGCCGTAACCTTGGGCGATGTCCAAGGCAACCGAAAGCGATTCACGCGGGCCGGGGCCGTAAGGCGCACCAGGGGCCGCCTTCTCAAGCTCTTCAAAACTGGGTACGGCGATGAGCCGCTCCATGTCGGACAGAACCTGCTCCCAATTGTCGGCAAGGTAGCCTTCTATCTGGGATTCAAGCCGATCGCTCTGCGGAAATTCGAATCGTGCTTCTTCATTCGCCATAGCGTGCTCCTTTTTCAAACCGCATTTCTGCATAATCCTAGCACGTATGTGGTGTTCTCTCGACGCATGCAAATTGTTCCGCTATAATCGATTGCTGCGCCCGAGTGGCGGAATGGCAGACGCGGCGGTCTCAAAAACCGTTGTCGAAAGACGTGCGAGTTCGACTCTCGCCTCGGGCACCATTCCAAACAAGAAATCGGCTGATCGGAAACCCGGTCAGCCGATTTTTTCTTTTCACGCACGAATATCGCCTAACAAAGAAACGGCGCCTGGAAGCCCAGACGCCGTCCTTGAACCTATTTCCGCAGCCGAAGGCCAACGGCCGTCACGCTACCGCAGCTACGCTGCAGCAGCATCCTTCTTTTTGAAGATCACCTTGGCAGCCTTAACTGCGAGAACGACGGACAGAACAAGCAGCGCGATGCCCAAACCGAACTGGAGCACATTCGCAACCGTGATCGCGCCGCCAATCAGCGCCACGAACTTCGCCTGCACAGTCATGCACAGCGAGGTGCAGGTAACCAGCATCATGAACACCATCGGGATGTAGAACATCTTGTTGTTGCGGCCCGCATTGCCAAGCCATGCGCAAACCGAAAGCAGCGCCAGTGCGGCCAGCAGCTGATTAGCCGCACCGAACAGCGGCCAAATCAGCGTGTAACCCGTAAGGCCCAGCACCACGCCGATAACAACCGTCACGATGGTGGCAACCCACTGGTTGGCGAAGAATTTGTGCACGCCGGTCAGCTGGTCGAGGGTCTTCCCCTCGGGCGTCCACAGCTCTTGGAACATGTAACGAGCAAGACGCGTGGCCGTATCAAGCGAAGTCAGGCAGAACACCGAAATCGCAAGGATAAGCAGTGAATACGCGATATCCTCGGTCGCCGCCAAACCCGGAATGCAGCCCAGCATTTGGGAAAGGCCCTGAGCGAAAACCTGCGTCGGCGAAGCGAACCCGCCTGCTGCGTACTTGGCCCACACGAAGCCGACAGCGCACAGCGAGATAACGGCAAGCAGGCACTCGATCAGCATGCCGCCGTAAGCGATGGGCTGAGCTTGGCCTTCCTTGTCGATCTGCTTGGACGTGGTGCCCGACGCAACCAAGCTGTGGAAGCCCGAAATCGCGCCGCATGCAATGGTGACGAACAAAGCCGGGAACAAGAAACCGCCCTGGGCAGCTTTGTTGATAACAGCCTTGCCGGTTTCATCCACAATGGCAGCACCCGTGGCAACGTCGTACGCTTGATTGGTGGCGAAGAAACCCGTGAACGCAGGGATCTGCAGGTTGTCAACGGCACCAACCACGCCAGCGCCAAGAACGGCGAACGCAGCAAGGGCGATCATGCCGTACAACAGATAGCTGGACAGGTAATCACGCGGCTGAAGGAGAATCCAGACCGGCGCGACAGACGCAGCCAAAATGTACACGCCAATGACGATCATCCACGTGTTGTAGTCGAACTGGAACGGATGGAAGTTGAAGCCAATGGCGACTACCGCCACGATCACGACAATGGCCATGCCGATGTTCAAAGCAGCCGGAAGCTTACGGCCACGCGTCAGCAGGCCCCAGATAATAGCAGCGACAATAAACAGAATGGAAATCGACGCGGTCTGTTCATTCGCCACGCTTGGCTTAGCGAGCGTAGAAGCGAACGTGTTCGCGACGATGGACGAGAACGCAGCAACCACCAGCAGCAGCGTGAGATACGAGAAGATGCAGAACAGCCTCTTCGCCGACTCGTCAATGTTCTCCTCGATAATCGACGCAAGCGTATGGCCCTTGTGGCGGATCGAGGCGAACAGCGCGCCGAAGTCGTGCATGGCACCAAAGAAAATGCCGCCGATCAGCACCCATAGCACAACAGGGACCCAGCCGAAAACAGCGGCCTGAATAGGGCCGTTAATGGGACCGGCGCCTGCAATGGACGAGAAATGGTGGCCCAAAACGACATACGGAGGAGCGGGGACGTAATCCACGCCGTCCTCGTATTCGTGAGCCGGTGTGGGACGATTCGGATCGACGCCCCACTGCTTCGCGAGCCATCCTCCGTAGAAGATGTATCCGCAGATGAGGATCGCGGCGCAAACGATCAGCAAGATCATTGCGTTCATGGTTGATGTTCCTTCCTTAAACCTGTTCTGGCGTCAGGGCATCAAGAAAGAGAAGCCTGCAAATTGCTTTCCAGCGTCTTCTTCATCTCTTTGCCCATGGCGTTGGTGATGACGCTTGCGCTTTTCAGGTCAAGAATGGCAACACGAAGGTCAGCCCAACCGTTCAGGCCCAGCTTGAAGTTCTTGCGGAACCTTGCTCTGCGGGCGATTTTCAAAGCCTCGTCATCGGCGGCGTCGGTTATGACGACCAACGAGATGAAGCTTTGCATGTGGTTTGGCTCATCGGGGTTCACCTTTTTGATGCCCCGGGTTTTCACGAACTCGATGAGCTCGGAGACCTCGGGTGCAGTAAGGTGATCGCTCTCGGCGAAGAAGATATACTCATGGGAAGCGACTTCCCAAAGTTTCGCGCGCTTAACCAGCACATATTGCTCGCCACGCGTGTGGAACTCCGCATAACCGGGAAACACCCTGCCCGCGAATTCCTGGTTGCGACTGACGTCGAACCACGCCTCGTGCGCGGCAAGCAAGCTGTTAAGCACGTTGTCTTTCGTCGAAGACAACGCTGAACCAGCCTCTCTCTGATTGCACAAGCATCGTCGAGATGAATCTGCGCGATTCACTAAGGAGACATCGTCCATACCGCAATTATTTCGGGGTGAGAAATTGCTGCGGTATGGCAAGCGCAGGCTTTTTGGCCCTTCGCTTTTCTTGTTCCAATGACGCCCTTGTAACGGAACCGTTACGTATTCACATCGGGATTGTTAGTTTACCCCCGATTAACTCCAATTCAACGGGATGCGCCCCATCTCCTTGTTTCTGCGGCGTATTTCGAACATTTTTTACAAACGTGCAACTTTCAGGAAACCAAAAGGAGCCACCCGAAGGCAGCTCCTTAATGGTTGAAGCGCTTTGCGAATCATCACAAGAGAAGAACTACAGGGTGAAGTCCTTCTCGCCGTTGAAGACAGCCTCGGCGTCCTCGACGGAGTAGTCGGCCAAGGTGATGGCGCTGATTGCCTTGGTAAGGCGAACGGCTTCCTCGGTGGAACGCATGTGGATGTTACGACCGGTTGCGTTGCCGCAAGCACCGCCGATGTGGATCTGGTCATGCAGGCTGGTAAGGAAGTCGTGAGCGTCGGCCTTGGAACCGCCAGCGCAAACCAGGCCGGTGCGGCCGGCAGCGCGGGAGGCGATAGCCAAGCCCTCGGCAGAAGTCTGACCCTCGATGGCTGCGGGCGGATTGACCTTGACGAAGTCGGCGCCCAGGCACAAGGCAACGCCGGCAGCGCCAGCGATAAGCTCGGGAGCCTTCTCGTCGGTGACGGCGGCGCCGCGCGGGTAAATCCACAGGACAACAAGCAGGCCCTCTTCGTGAGCCTCGGCGATGAGCTGGCCAGCTTCGGCCATCATCGTGGATTCGTACTCGCTGCCCAGGTAGATGGTGTAGCCAAGACCGACGATGTTCACGCCGTTCTCGCGCATGGCCAGAACAGCCTCGAGGTCGTGCAGCTGCGTAGAATACGGATCGCTCTGAGCGGTCTTGACCAGGTTGGTCTTGGAGTTCATCTTGACCAGGTAGTTGATCTCGGGATGATCGGCGCCGTACATGGCAACCAGGCCACGCTGAGCAGCCATGACACCGATGGTGCCCTGCTCGGCGATGTCGAACAGGTGCTGAGGATCGCTGTCGGAGATGTCGATGCCCTCACCATAAAAGTCCTTGTTGAGATGCTCGACCTTCTGGTCGCATGCGAACAGCATCAGACGGCCGGTACCGCAGGTCGCCTTCATGTAGTTCTCGATATACACATCGCGCATTTCCGGAGAGACGTCTACCGGCACCTTAACCTGATCGCGAGTGATGGTTGGCATATTTTCCTCCTAAGAGAGTGAGTGGTTTGCCTGCTAACGCACGGCATTTCTTATTGTACCGAATAGTTCAGTGCAAGCGATAGACCCTTTGGGGAGCATCGCCAGACGAAACGGTCGGCGGCTTTTGACCGAACGACTGCGGGATACGTCGTCGCATTGACGCGTCAGCGAGCTTGCGTCATCGCAGCCACAGGCTCGCGCCGTCGCACCAGCGAGCCCGAAAGACTCCGCACCCGTCATGATCGAGCCGCCGTTGTACCCGCCGGGGCCGAAATCAAAAGAAGGAACGGTTCGTCAGAACCATTCCTTCTTGTTGTAAACGTAAATCGAGTCGAATTCCTGTTGGCTTTTCACCAGATAGATGATGCCTTCGATGAAGGCGATAAGGCCCATGACCATAGCCGCCAAACCGAAGGTGAACAGGCTTCCCAAAATGCTGACTGCCAACATGATGAAGCCCGCTTGGTTATAGCCCAGATAGAACTTGTGAATGCCAAGCGTTCCCAAGAAGATAGCCAGCAATGCCGCAGCGATGTGGTCTTTGGGAGCTACCTGACCGTACGGTTGACCGTAAGGCTGCTGGTAGCCCGGCTGTTGATAACCAGGTTGCTGGTAATTAGACTGTTGGTAATTAGCCTGTTGGTTGGGCTGCTGGTAGGCATTTTGATAAGACTGCGGGCCAGTTTGCCCATTAGGCGATTGCCACTGCTGCGAAGAGTCGAAACCGGACGGCGGCTCGGGCTGAGAAGAAACCTGCGACGGATTCGCCTGCCCGTTTGACGGCGGGGTATACATCCCCTGCCAGTATCCATCCTTATCGTTAGCCATAATGCCCTCCTATGACGACAAGGACATGATACTCACAACGTATGAATCTGTGGGATTCTGCAATCAATCCGTCATGAAAGGGCAAGCTCGTCGGCAAAATCCAACAGCCCGCCTAAAACCACCGCCAACCCGCAAGCAAATTCTTTCGCGTCTCAAACGAATCTGCCACACCGCGCCAACGCCAAGTCAAACCAAAGGAACCGCCGCCCCAACCGCAAGCAAGCCAAGCGACCAGCGATTAGTCCTCTTTGCTTGCCTTGTCGAACTCTTCCTTGAAGGCCGCGAACATGCCCTTGGTTTTGCCAAGGTGCTGGCCGATGCTTTTCGCCACGTCATCGGACGGCTTCGAAGTCGCCTTCTTCGCGGCGGGCTTTGCGCTGGTTTTCGCTGCGGGTTTGGAGGCAGGCTTCACTGCGGGCTTCGACGCCGTCGCGCTCTTCGGCTTCGCAGCAGGCTTTTCGGTCGATTTCGACGTTTCCTTTTTCGGTGCAGCCACCTGCTTCGGCGCGACGGGTTCTTCACCGGAGCCTTCGTTCAAGGCCTTGTTGTACTCGTCTTTGAATGCGCCGAACATGCCCTGAGCCTTGCCGATTTGCTTGCCCGTCGCATGAATGCCTTTTTCGACCGCAGCTTCGGTGGCCTGCTTCGCCTCTTGGACCTTGGGCTTTGCGTTGTCGACGGCCTTGCGCGCCTTATCGGCGGCAACTGCCGTTGCCTCGCCCGCTGCAGCAGCAGCGCCGCCCTCGGTTTTGATTTCCGCAGCCGCGTCGTCAACAAGAATGGCGCCCAACTCGGCAACTTCGGCCGCAGCACCGCGCTCATCCATGGGAGCGATCTCGGCACCAACGCCGCGTTTGAACCCCTTCACCATGCCCGCGGGAATGGTCGTGCGACCGACAATTGCATCGTTGATAGCGCCCGTTTCAACCTCGAGCGACTCAACCTCACCCGTGTGGATATCGAACAGGACGCTGCCCACGTAGCCGAGCATCTGCTGCGACTTGGTCATAACGGGCATGCCCAGCCACAGCACGCAGTTGTCCCAGTCAAGGCCAAGACGCTTGACCGCCGCGTTCCCGGTGGCTGCCTTGTCATCGTTGATCATCACGCGACCGTCTTCGATGTGAAAACCGTCAAGCGCGACGAACGAGTCCTTGCGATGGAACATCAGCAGCAGGTCGGGGCGCTTGACGATGAAGCCCACAACGCGCTTCTCGGTGGGATGGAAGACGAAGCCGCCTACCTTGCCAATGCGCTTGTCGTTCTTCTTACGCGCCTCGACAACGCGGACACCCGTGTATTCCTTGGTGGAAACGATTTTTTGATTCGACGAGAGAAGCTTGGCCATAGCCTTTCCTCACACCCAACGGCTTCAATAACAGAGAAAAGCGCAGCTACCCCGAAAGGCAACCGCGCTTTGATTCTAAATTTGTTCGCAAGGACCCTACTCGGCAGGGGTCTTGGCGGCTTCGGCTGCGGGAACTTCGGCAGGCGCCTCGACCGGAGCAGTCTCGATGGGGGTGGCAACCTGAGCCTGGGATTCCTCGGCGTTCTTGACTACCTGAGCAGCGATGCGCTCGCGGGCGGCCTCGATCTTCTCGCGGAGGTCGTCGTTGTCGGCCTCAACCACGGGCTCGGGCTCGGGAGCAACCTGAGCAACGCCCTGAACCTTGGCTTGAACGTTCTGAGCAACAGCCTGAGCGTTGGCGGCAACATCTTGGATGACAACGCCAGGAGCCGCAACACCTGCGGACTGCGCGAAATCGGAAGCCTCGCCCCAAACGGCGTTGACCTTCTCACTAACAAGCGCACGCGTCTGAGCGCCAGCACGGGGGGCATACAGAAGACCTGCAACGGCACCAACGATACCGCCTACAATAAAAGGACCAAACTTAGCCATGAGTTCCTCCTTGAACGAATTTCGATACCCCATTATATACACCGTCCGCTTGGCTCACCTCGTGCAATCACAGGGTTTTACCAATCGGTTTACTTGCGTTGGAAACCTGTCGAAATGGCAATGAATCGGCGTTGGACAGCTGTTTGATTCGTGCTGGTTTTTGTTGGACTACCAGCGGAAACTTGTTGCTTTTCACCCAATTACCGTCAAGCTTTCGTCTAATTGTTGTCGAGATATCGCAGGCAATTCCACCAGACGCCGCCCAGCATCCACCTCACCTGGCGCCCAGCAAATAAAGCGCGCCGTCGGCTCTCGCTTAGCGCAAAAGCTCGGCGTTCAGGAAATCAAGCGCTTTGTTCAAAGCTTGCAGCGCGCAAAGATCGTCAACGAAGCTTACCTGCACGAGTGCCGTTCCGGCAGATTCGTCAAGCCACTCGGTTGCGCCGACGAAAGATGCATCTGCTTCGGCGCGATCATCGTGTACCTGAATATCGATCATCAAATGCTCAAGCAAATGAGGTACCGAGGTTGAATCCATAACCGTGACGAACTTATCGAATACGCCGTTCACGCAGGCGTGCTTAACGATGTCGGGGAACGCCGTGCGCGCCCCGTTTGCAAGCCTAGGCGTGCAGTAGCGCCTGGCCGGATCAGGAATGACCACTTCGCAAACAAGGCGGCCATCCTGCACGACGATCTTCGTCGTCGAAATCGACTTTGTGGGGGTACTCATACCAGAATCGCAGGTCATCGCAAACCTACTGATCGGCTTGCTGGCTATCGGCAGGCTGCTCGGATGTCGGCTCGCCCGAAGCCTCTACCTGTTCGGCATCTTGCTGCTGATCGGTGACTGCCTCATTCAAAGCCTGTTCTTCTTGCTTCTGGGCCGCCAGCTGGGCCTGACGTTCCTGCTGCTCTTGCTGAGCCTTCTGCTGGGCCTCGGTCACCTTCTGCGCGTCGCTTTCGGCGCCAGCACCCATTCCCGCATTAGCGGAAGCTTCCGCTTCGGCCGCATTTGCAGCGCTTGGATCGGTTCGGGTAAGGCAAATCGAGTTATCGCTCTGCAAAACGGGTTTCTCGGCACCGGTAATAGATGCGAACAGGCCCTTCCACCACAGCGCGATATCCTCAAGCAGCGTGGACGTGGTCGTAAAATCGGTTCCGTCAGCGATAACCAGCGTCGAGCGGTCATCCGAGAACCAATAACGACCCTGACCGTGCATGGGGCCGAAGTCGTACTGAATGGTTTTCGCCGTAGTGTCCAACGTGTACGAATAAGCAACATCACTTGCAAGGCGAATCGTCTCACTGTCCACGTTCACAATCGCCGTGCCCGTCGTGTTGGCCGAAAACCACTGGCCTTGGATGTCTTGCGCATCGTCGAAGCGCCACCAACGCGCCCACGACACACCAAGGGCGACAACCGCGATAACCAGAACGACCAAGCCGGCAGCAATCAAGCGCTTTCGAAGAACAGCACTCTTGGCAGAACCCTCCTTAGCGGAGTTCCGATTCGAGGTGTCCTCTTTCGCGGAAGCGCCCTTCCTGCCCCTTTTGCCCTTGACCTTCGCGCGACGACCGGAGTCCTTAACGCTGGGACGCGAGGGGTCGAGCTTGAATTCGCTACCTCCACCTGGGGTTTCTTCAAGTTTGGAGGCCACAGCGGAAGCAGCTGCAGGGGCAGCTTGGGATTCGCCGCGAGACGCGCCCTCATGGTCGACGGCCTTGGCACTGCCCTCGCTTGGCGCGGAAGCTCCTGGCAAATCGGCAGGCTGAGGAGTGCCATTTGCAAGATCGGGAACAGGAGCAGCGACTTCGGTTTCGGGCACAGAAACGCTTGTGATCTCGGGAATCGAGATCACATTGGGCACACGTGAAGCGAGGTCGGCGTCTTTGCCGACCCCGCTGTTTTTATCGACCTGATCGGCCATTCAATGCTATTTCTGGACCGTGATGCACTCGGCGCCGCCCATGTAGGGAACCAGCACCTCGGGAACCTTGACGGTGCCGTCGGCCTGCTGGTAGTTTTCGAGCACGGCAGCCATGGTGCGGCCAACCGCAAGGCCCGAGCCGTTCAGCGTGTGGACGTAACGCGTGCCCTTGAAGTTCTCGGGGTCGCGATAACGGATGTTCGCACGACGCGCCTGGAAGTCGACGCAGTTCGAGCACGAGGAAATCTCTTTGTAGGTGCCGTAGGAAGGCAGCCAAACCTCAAGGTCGTAGGTCTTTGCGGCCGAGAAGCCCAGGTCGCCGGTGCACAGGTTGATGACGCGATACGGAAGACCGAGCTGCTGAAGGATGAACTCGGCGTCGTTGACCATAAGCTCAAGCTCGTTGTAGCTTTCCTCGGGCTTGGCGAACTTAACCATCTCGACCTTGTCGAACTGATGCACGCGGATCAAGCCACGGGTGTCGCGGCCGGCGCTGCCAGCCTCCTCGCGGAAGCACGGAGTGAAAGCACAGTAATGAAGCGGCAAATCGGCGGCCTCAAGAACCTCGCCGGCATGCAGGTTGGTAAGCTGAACCTCGGCGGTGGGGATCATGTACAGGCCCTCACGGGTGTGGAACATGTCCTCCTCGAACTTGGGAAGCTGACCGGTGCCCGTCATGGTCTTCTCGTTGGCCATGGCCGGCAGCCACCACTCCTTGAAGCCGCGCGACGTATGCGTGTCGGCCATGAAGTTGATGAGAGCGCGCTCAAGACGAGCACCTTGACCAGCCAGAACGACAAAGCGGCTTGCAGCAAGCTTGCTGGCACGCTCGGAATCGATGATGCCCAGGTCGGCGCCAAGATCCCAGTGCGGCTTCATCTCGAAGCCCTCGGCCTCGAAGTCGCGCGGGGTGCCCCAACGACGAACCTCGGGGTTGTCGTTCTCGTCCTCGCCAACAGGCGTGGTCTCGGACGGGATGTTCGGGATACGCAGCAGAATGTCGTTCAGCTTCTCGTCGATAGCCTCACGCTCGGCAGTGGCACGGGGAAGCTCGTCCTTGATCTCGGCAACGCGAGCCTTAGCAGCCTCGGCTTCTTCGGTTTTCTTCTGAGCAAGAAGCTGACCGATCTGCTTCGAGATGGTGTTGCGCTCGGCCTGAAGGGCCTCTTCCTTCACGATTGCCTGACGACGCTCTTCGTCAAGGCTCGCGAAAGCCTCTTTATCGAAGGAAGAGTGCTGACTCTCGGTGGCAGCGGCAACTTCCTCGAGATTCTCGCGAACATAGCGAAGGTCTAGCATGATGAGGCTCCTTTTTGGACCAGGCGCCCGGTTTTGCCGCACTGCGGCTTGACCCGACGACGATCCCACTAGCTGGTTAAACGATTGCAGATATGTTGTTGAAGTATAGCGCCTTGGATCGCGTCCCACCCGCAAAGTTGCGCTGAACGCACGAAAGCGGCAGACGGCAGCGGCCCGAGCGCTGCCAAGAATGGTAAGATGGGCGGCGGACATCAGAAGAACCATTGGCAATGCAACGATAAGGCGGGTCACATGGACGCAGGCGCCATTTACCATTTCCTGTTCGAAACCTACACCGGCATCGGTATTCTTGTTGCCGCAGGCCTGGTCATCAGCTTGATCCTTTGCGTCGTTATGGAGCGCAAAACCCGCTCGGTTTACAAGGACCGCGGTCCCAAGACCGACGATGAGTGGTCGCTGTTCGACGACGATGACGACGAGGATGAAGAGAAAACGGCCCCCGCTAAGCCGAAGGCCAAGCCCGCCCCCGTCGAAGAGAAGAAGCCCGAGATCAAGAAGGCAACCGTTCGTCGCGCCAAATAGCATGCGAGTGCGAAAACCGCGCTGGACACCGCAGCGCGCCAACTAGAAAACGAAGACCGACGCCGAGAAGAAGCTCGACGCCGGTTTTTTCTTTGCATCTCGATTCAAAAAATCGGGGGTTATAGAGCAAAAATCGACCGCCCCGGCAGCCCAAGGCAACCAAGGCGGTCAAGCAAGTTCGCACAGTTGTTTTGCGATCGCTACTTCAGCAGATCGGCGACCTGGCCAAGCAACAGCTCGAAGGAAACGCCACGCTCCTGGAAGTTGGGCTGCTTCGCAGAGACGATCATCGCGTCGTGCGTGAAGTCGCCCGCAAAACGAACGGCCTGGTCAAGCGTACGACCCGCCATGATAGCCGCCAGCAGGCACGAAGCGTAAACGTCGCCGGTGCCATGCAGCATGTACGGCAGGTACTCATTCGAAAGCTCGTGAGTCTCGCAGTCAACGCCGCCGACGAAGTTGCGGATGACATTTTCGCCCTCGCGCTGAATGCCCTTCAGCACCACATGCTTGGCGCCCTTGGCGACCAGCGCAGCAACGATGCGATGAGCCTCTTCATCAGAGATGTCGGTGCCCGCCCAGTCGTCGCCGATAGGCTCGCCCAAAATGATGGCTGCTTCGGTCAGATTCGGGGTTAGGATGTCGGCACCAGCGGCAAGCTCAGCCATAGCGGCGCACAGCTCGGGCGTGTAGGTGGGGTAAACCTTGCCATGATCAGCCATAACGGGGTCAACCACGCGCAGCGCGTTGGGGTACATGGCATACAGCTCGCGAATCAGATCGACCTGCTCGGGCGCACCCAAGAAGCCGCTGTAAATGGCGTCGATCTCAACGCCGATGCCCTTCCAAGCGTTGATGTAATCCTGCAGGATATTAGTGGTGTCGTGCATATAGAAGCCAGGGAATGCCGTGTGGCTGCTGAACAGGCCGGTCGGCACGGGGCAGACATCGCAGCCTGCCGCGGAAAGAACGGGGATCGCCACGCCAAGCGAGCACTTGCCGTAACCGCACAGGTCATGAACGGCAGCAACGCGCGGGATGTAGTCGCCTTCGCGCTTGTACAGCGCGGGGAGATCGGTAGTCTGATCGGTCATCAAGTCCTTCTTTCATCGAATGCTTTCGCAGAAGTTATCTTGGCGGTAAGTATAGTCCGCATTGCGCCGATCAATGAGGAAAGTTTACAAGCCAGAGCAGCCATCCATCACCGCTCCAACAGGAATCCAACAGTCGTCCAACGCCAATCGAACAAGTGCCCAACGCCCATGAATCGAAATGATATCGGGAACCCAACACGAATTATTTGCGAAGAACGACAACCACGAACAGCATGATCGCAGCAGAAACGGCAATGGGAACGATCAAACCGGGCCCTGGAGCCACCACGCCGCCCATGCCCGCCTCAAACCACGCTGCAGCGAATGCGCCCGCAACCAACAAGGCGGCTGCAAGCACCACGCCGAGCGCAGCAAGCGGCTTGCTCCCCCTCGAGTTGCACGCCGACTCTGCAACAACGGCGACTAGCCAACTAACGACAGTGCACCAGGTAGCAGGTGCCGCTAGCATGGTCAGAAGGCGGTGCAAGACATCGACCTGCGCGAAATTCCAGTAGATAAGCGCTTCCCAACCCATCATGTTCCCGGTTCCGCAGGCGCCCAAAACCAGCGCCCACAGCGCCGCGTATGCAAGCGTGATAAAAGCGTTGCGCGGGCGAAGACATGTACCCGCCGCCAAGGGAAGAAACGCATTGAACCCGAAGGCGCCCACCACAGGCAGAGCCATGGCGACGTTCGGTTCCGCAATGCCAACACGGCCAACGAAGAACCACCAGGCGATACTGGCAGCTAACAAAATCACGCCAATAAGCGGACTAGCACCCATCACAAATGTCAGCGATACCGCACAGAAACCCACCAAGGCTCCAACATGCGGGATGATCGCACCCAACACGGCGAACGCCAGCGACATGACGACCATGAACACCAGCGGGGACGAAGACGCGAAAACGCTGCTGCTCAATTGCGCAAGCGAGGATGTAGCGGCATAGGCACCGGTACTCCAACCTGCAAAGAACGGCAGATTCGCCAACGCAAGGAAACCCAAGAATCCACTGGTCAGCGCACCGAAGATGCGCGAAAGCGTTTTCTGGACGGAGGGTGTGAGCCTGTCTTTCATAGGAACTTTCGGGGCGCGGGGCCTGCTCTGACCGCGGTTTTCGCGTTGACTTTGGCCACTTTGAGATCCGCGAGATGCGCCCGAGCGCTCCCTCCTCTCTTCCTCTTGATTTTGGTTTTCAGCCTGCAGAAGCAACGGATCCATAACGTCGGTCTCGCCATCATGCGCAGCACGCGCAGCATCCAACGCATCCGCAACGACGTACTTCAGTTGGGTGACGCCCTCTTCAGCGTCTCCTAAAAACTTGTCAGCTTCCTCCTGGAAATCAAACACCGATTCGTAACGGTCTTCCTTTTCTGGAGCAAGCGCATAGAAAAGCACGTCGTCCAGGCTCTCGTCCAAGCCATCCCAGCAAAGTGAAGGAAGAACGAGCTCGGCATCGACGATAGCCTGTTCGGCGTGAGCTAAATCGGGAGCTGTAAACGGGTTCGAACCAACGAGCATCTCGTACGCGACGGAAGCCAGCGACCACTCGTCCGTGCGAACGTCAAGCTCCTCGCGGCGCATCTGCTCAAGCGGCATGTAGCCGATGGTGCCGCCGCCCGTGGTTCCCACGCCCGAAGCGTCAACCAGGGTGGCAAGGCCGAAATCTGTTACTTTGACCTGGCCTTCTCGGTTGATAAGGATGTTGTCGGGTTTGATGTCCAAGTGAAGCACGCGGTGCGCGTGGGCCTTCTTCAAGGCGCCCGCAACCGCATCGAACACAGCCGTGATCATATCGAGCGTCACGTAGTCGACGTAGTCGCGCATCAACTTGGAAAGCGTGATACCCTCGATGTATTCCATCACCAAATAGGCAGTTTGTCCGCGAACTTCAACATCGTAAACGGTAACGATATGCGGGTCGGACAGCATTGCGGCCGTGCGTGCCTCGTCCAATCCAGGAATGTGGGCAAGCGCCTGAACGTCCTGATCATCAGGAAGGTCATCAGAAGACAAGCCGTGAGTGATCGCGGCCGATCCCGCAACCGCGTCGGCGCCCGGCAGCGCAGCGCGCAGGGCATCAGTTTCGGTTAAGGGAATGGCTTTGATGGCGACCTTACGCTGGATGCGCGGATCCTTGGCCACCATGACGGTGCCGTATCCGCCCGCACCGGCTTCGCCCAACAGGCGGTATCGGTCGAGTATGAGCTTGCCTTTGGCCATGCGGCCTGCCCTTTCTGTTGAGTTCGATCGGTGTGCGTTGAGATAGGGCGAAACGTGCATTGACAGGCGCTTTCGTAGAAAAGCGGGTCCAACCTCGCACGTTCGTTGAAATGATATCGCAAATCAATGTGCTGCTCGAGGTTAACGAAATGCAAGATCGTGCAAAAAGTGTGCGCAAGCGAAAATATTATCTTGCACAATCTGGGAAGCTAGCGTATTATACCAATTCGTTATCGTCGGATAGCACATGCGGGTGTGGCGGAATTGGCAGACGCGTACGGTTCAGGTCCGTATGGGGGCAACCCCATGAAGGTTCAAGTCCTTTCACCCGCACCATTGAATTTTAAAAGCCGCTCTTCTGAGCGGCTTTTTCTTTTGTCGGATCAAACGACCACGAAGCCTGGCTTATAGGCTTATAGGCAGAAAAGCGTGTCTGATTTGAGGGCATCGGTGCAGGTTGATACCCCTTTTTCGTTCGTTTAAATCCGTCGTCCGCATTTAACCACTCGGACAGAAAGTGTGTCCAAAAAAGGAGCGTCGACGCAGGTCAGCGCTCCTTTTTCACACCAGAAAATTCTGTTCCAGATCGCAGGCTTTTACGCTTCCATTTCGTGAGCAGTTACCAGATAGTAATGCCTGCCATTAGCGCTGGTTTCAAGCTTCGCCAACTCATAAAGCGACTTGATCTTCAACGCGCGAACTGCCTCGTCATCCTCGATGCACAGCGCCATCTCGCACAATTCCAACGCCCATTGCCACTTTCCTTCTGCTTGCGCGGCTTCAACCAGCTCCGCAACCCTGGAAACCCCGCCAAGCGCCGGAACAAGCTCAGTCGCACGCTGGGCAAGTGAAAGCGAATGCAGGTTGGCAACCTGACCGTCGAACCAGCCAACATATCCCTGGTAGATGCTACGCACCGACCAGTCGATGCTTCCGTAGTACTCGCCCAAATAAGGCAGATCGGCAAGCTCCTGCGGCAGCTTAACCGCAGCAAGCGTGTCGTCCAAACCCAAACCGCGATCGATGCAATCCAAGGTCTGCAAAAGGATGGACTCTATCGCGGCGCGATAGTTCCCCAGCACTTCCTTAACCTGCTGCGCGCCAACAATGGCACCTGTGTGACCGGGTAGCAGATACTCGGTGTCGTACTCCAACATCTTCCCCAGTGAGTCCACCCATGCGGCCACGTCGCGATAACTGCTGCCGCGAATAGCGTACAGGTTAGGCCAGCACGCGTAATAGTTGTCTGCGCAGCACAGCGCCTTTTCGTCCTGCAGCCACACGAAAATCTGGTCGTCAGTTTCACCGGGAGCACGCACCAATTTCAGAGTGCGACCGTCGATCGTCAGCTCAACCTCATCTTCGTCATACAACGTGGTAACGGGCAACACTTCGGAACCGTTGTGGTCCTCACGAATGCCAAGACCCTGCGTGATCAGCTCCTTGTCGCTTAGGCTGTAGCCGAATTGACGCGCCGTCCTGGCACCAAGGCCGCTCATGATGGTGTTGCTGAACTTAAGCGGCTCGTTGACCGGCGCGAACGCGATCACTTCCTCCACCGTGTCGCGGAACACGCCGCTACCGCCACGATGATCGGAGTGCGAATGCGTGAAGATGATCGTCTTGACGGGCTTATCCGTAAGCTCCGCAACCACTTCTTTCAGTTTCTGACCGGTATCAAGCGAATTCAGGGCATCAATCAGAATGACCGATTCGTCCGCGATGATGACGATCGAATTGCTGTGGCCGTAGCTCATCACGTGATAAACGCTGTCCGAAACCTTCAGCACCTGCTTAGAGAACCCGCTTTCGGCGTACTGTCTTAGCTTCGCCTCTCCGTTGATGTCGAGCATGTTCCCTCCATTCGTTGCTATCCATACGGAACAGTGTACTTTGAAGTGGGCGACCAACAAGAGGTGATTAATTGGTAAGCGCCCCACAAAGAAAGAACGGCCGCGCCCAAACGGACACGACCGTAAAATCTATCTAAATCATTTAGAACATCAAGTTAGCCAGCGGCAATCCGATAACTATATACACAAGCAAACCGGCGACCATCATGATGCTGCCGTACTTCAAGATCTCGCCAGACGAGATCTTGTCCTTGTTCGAATGGAAAACAGCCGCATAAGGCGAACCCGCAGGAGTGAGAATGGCCATGAACGTCGCCAAGCACACCGTCATGGCAAGTGCAGCCTGGTTCTGAAGGCCGACAACAGGGCCCATCGCCACAATGATCTGCATGAGGATAGCGCCGGTAATGGCATTGTTAGCCACGTTGGTGACCAACGCACCGATCACGATAAGCACCACGCTGAAGAACAACGGGCCACCAGCATTGAAGACAGGGGTGAGTACGCCGACAAGCCATTCGCGCAAACCCGTCTCGGGAGCCATCAAGCTGCCAGCAAGGAACACGCACACGACTACTAGAAGATAGAGATCCCACATCACGTACTCTTTGCAAATGCGGACAGGCTCCAAAATCGGCTTTCCGTCCACCTTGATAAGGGCAAGAACTCCCAGCGCAAGAATGGTAAAGCCAACCAGGTTGATGTCATTCATGAACTGAGTGATAGCCCAATCCGCAGGCAAAACCGAAGGGCCGAGCGCGAAAATGAAAAACAAAACGGTCACCAGCACGTAGGCCTTCTGCTGGATATTCATCGGCGGCAGTTCTTCCTTATTGATCTGCTCGACCGAGATCGCAGCCATCTTGCTCATGTCGGGACGGAGGATGAACTTGATGACAAGGGTAACAACCGCAAGGATTGCAATGCTGGTAACAACGTTAAACGCGATGTAGGCCATGTAGTTTGTGGGAATCCCGCTGGCTACCTCGAATGCGCCCAAAATGACCAGCTGGCCACCGAAGAAAGGCAGCGTGCTTTGACCAAGGGTAACGGCCACGAAAGAAGCCGTGAGCATGATCTTGCAATACGTGTCGGTTTTCTGATAGCCAACCTCTTCAAAAATGATGTACATGGTCGGCCAAAGAACGAGCATTGCCATCAACGGATCAACAATAGCGGACACGGCAAACATCGCCATGAAGAACAAGAAATTGAATACCGAAGGTCGCCCGTTGATGATCTTGCGCTTCAGAAACCAATGAGCGATATAGCGGGTCAGGCCACAGTCGCCAATTGCCCCGAAGAAAATCATGCAGAACAGCATGAGCATGGGCAGATACGCCGAGAAGCATGCAAACATACCGTTCATATCGGTGTAATCGGTAAATGCGAATGCCACAATGCCAAGGAGGCTTGGCCAGAACAGCCCAACGGTCGACCACAGGTAAACCAAGCCTATGAAGATGCCGCCAATTTGCATGCCGATATGCGTAATGGGCTCAATCGGCGGAATCAGCGGTATGCCGAACATCAGAATCAAACCGATGACGGAATGGACGTAATACTTAGCGTCGAATTTCTTCGCCGTCTCTTCCATTTCCTTCCCTCTTTCTAATCCGTTGTTTTAGATTCCTAATAGATTGCTTTTTTATTTAGGTAATCCTAAGATGCGGATCATGATAAGAGCGCGTGAGTCAAAGATAAAGCCAGTTCACATTGCATGTTTTAATGACGAGAACCCAACTTAGACAATTCCGAAAATGAACTTATATGCAAGAGAGCAAGTTCGAAAAGTGCAAAGGGAAGCAAGATGAAACTGACCGCACAGCAATTACGTTACGTAATGAAAGCCGCCGAAAAAGGCTCGCTCACCGAAGCGGCAAAAGACTTGCGTGTTTCGCAAGCCACGCTTTCAATCGCGATCACGCAAGTTGAGGACCATATAGGATTCAAGGTTTTTCATCGCGGGAGAAAGGGCGCAACTCCAACCAGTCGAGGGATTGAGTTTCTTGGATACGCCAGACGGGCCGTGCAAGGCATGGACCTGATAGAAAGCAAATTCGGCAACGGAGCCGAAACCAATCTCGATTTCGCCGTTGTTGGGCAAAACTTCGGATTCGCACAATGGGCACTGGGAGACCTTGCTAAACTTCCGCAGTTTTCAGCATTCTCTTGCTCATACGACGTCGAGCCGATAAGCGTCACTATTCGCATGGTTTCCCTGGGGTCGGCCGACATGGGACTCATAAGCATGAGGAGCGCAACAGAAGCGTCAATTCTGAAAAGTGTCTCCGATTCTGGACTGCGTTTCCAGAAGATGCGAGAATTCCAGCCTCACGCCCTGATGCCTACCGACCATCCCTTGGCGGAACGGGATACGGTTTCGCCCGAAGATCTGCAAGTTTACCCCGAGTATCAGTTTGGCCAATACTTCAACCTTAGCTCCCCCGACGACTGGCCCGAGCGAGGGCCAGCGGAAATATACAATGGCATACCTGTATACGATGCCGCTGTCGCCCCGTGGGACGTGATTAAGGGAATAGCTCCTTTTAAGGGCTTTGCATCTTGGTGCAACGTCCAACCGGAAAGAATGAACGCGATGGAAATAGCTGCTGTCCCCATCGCCACCACTGATTCGTTTCGCTTTGGATACATAGTCGGGAAAAATGACGTGCTCACGCCTATCCAAGAAGCCTATATAGAAGAAATCGAGCGGATCTCTCGATCCGCTCGATAAGGAAAAGGAATAGCTGCCTAAACTCCTGGGCTACGCGGCTTTCGCGGTTTGGCTACGCCAAACCGCATCAACGAGTGGCGGCTGTCGCTGCGCTTCAAAGGCCCCTGTCGCTCTCAGGGGCCTTCGCAAAGTCCCTTCGGCGACGGCTAGACTCTCGAGCTACGCGACTTGCTCGCTCCGAGGAGCTCGCAATCACGGCCTAAACTCTTGGGCTACGCGGCGTCGAGGCTTTGCTTCGCAAAGCCTCGACGCCGTGGCCTATAACCCCACAGCCTCTCTGTTCTTGCGCATGGTTTCGCGCTCGAGCTCTTGGCTGCTGGGCGGCGTCCACGAAAGCGCGTCGGCGCCTGCATCAATTGCGGCCTGCGCCGTCTCCTCGGTAGGGCCGGCTGTCGCGATGATCGGGATCTCGGGGAACGCCTCGCGCACCTTCGCCACAACCTCAGCGGTCTTCCTACCGGCAGCCACGTTGATGATTCGCGCACCTGCGGCAATCTTCAGGGCAACCGTTTCATCGAACGTGCCCACCGTGGCAACGATGGGGATGTCGATCATACGCGCCATGCTGCTGATAAGATCAGGATCGGCGGACATGTTCGCGATGACGGCGCTTACGCCCTGCGACTCCGACTCCATCGCCAGAATCACCGAGCGCGGACCCGACGTGGTGGCACCGGTAACACCCGCCAGCACCGGCCTGCCGGAAATCTGCAACAGCGCCTGCGTGATGGAAGGCTGGCAGGTGAACGGGGCCGCAGCCAAAACCGCATCGGCGTTGCTATTACGGATGATGTACAAGTCGGTCGAGAACACAAGCGTGCGAATGGTATGGCCGATCAACTCGATACCAGGGCAGTTCCTTGCCGCCAGGGGCGCGCGCACCTCCGCTTTCAGCAACTGACCCTGAACGGACTTCGCCTCAAGCGCAGCGGAGAAGCCCTTTTCTTCAGCAAGGATCAGCTCGTTTTCGAAATCGCCTGCGAAGGCATCATTCATAGAAGGTCACCGCCGTTCTTGGTTTCTTTCCTGTCATCATGGATGACGCTTGCATAAAGGTCGTATCCGGCATGCAGCCCCGAAGAAAGGCCGTTCGCAACCTTTGCGAACACCTCTTCGGCACCACCGAACTGCCTGTGAAGGTATTCTTTGCGCTCCTCGTGCTTGCGATGCAGTTCCTCGATTTCGTCCATGCCGACGTTCGCTTCAAGGTTGGCGATCATACGATCAAGATAACCGTCCATGATCTCAAGCTCTTCGTCGGTGAACCCTTCAAGCGGGTCGACGTCGGCCGAATCGCGAGCAGCCGCAGCCGAAGGATCGTTCTGCTTAACCGCCTTGCCCTTCTCGGTTAAGAACACCTGGGAGATCGTATCGCCGTCGGAAACCGGGCGACGCTCGACGAAGCCGCCGTATTCCATCTTCATCAGAAGATCGTTGAGCGAAGAAACGCTCATGCCCAAGATCTGCGCGAGGTCCTTTATACCGATGCCATCCTTGAGTTTCAGGCATGCAATCACACGACCCTGACCGCTAGATGGGTTGTCAACCGGACGCCCCGCTCGACCGACCAAACCTCGATGCTTTCCCATCGCGAAAAAATGCAACATGATGGCATGCTGGTATTTTTCTAGAAGTTCTTCCTTCTTATCCATAACCAAGCCTTTCTCGATTCCTGTCGGCCGCGGGCTTTGTGCACGGCATCCTCTTTTCAAGAACAGATTACGCTGTGCACATCGAATGCTTCAAGAGGCTTTTCCGCGGCGCGAGCGAACCGTTTCCCTCGCGTTAGAAATAACCACGCGGCGTAACGACGACCCTAAAAAAGAAAACCCGTCCTCGCATGCGAGGACGGGTTTCTGGGCAGGCGGACGGGAGGTTCCTCCTGCCTCTATAGAGCTGCAAGCAAATACTCGGGGAGGGTTTCCGCTTGCAAGGAGAAAGCCTACTAGCCAAGCAGGCCGAAGACCAACTGCGAGATCGCAACGCCCACAACAAGACCAATTACGATCATGATGGGGAGGATCTTCAGGGCTGCCTTGGTCATGGTCTGAGCGTCGGCCATCTCCTGAGTCATCGCGACGGCGGTAACCGGCGAAGCAGCAGGGGTTGCCAGAGCGAACTGAACCATGATCCACAGAAGGACGATGATCATCGTCGGGCTGATACCAGCCTGGGTTGCGAAGTTAACCAGGAAGGGCATAACCATAACGCCGATGAGCATGTTGTTCGCAACATTGGTAAGAACAACCGAGATAACAAGGGCGATAACGATGAAGACCCACGGAGACATACCCATGAAAGGCATGAACAGCATAGCCATAGCGCTGGTGATGCCAGTGTCCTGACCGCCCAGATAGGTGGAGAAGACCATGATCAGACCCATCATGAAGACCTGACCCCAGTTGCACATGGTGTACATCTCTTCGAGGCTGGCCAGCGGGCCGCCGTTCTCGGACTTGATGATCGGGACGAACAAAGCAACAGAAAGGCAGCTGCCCAGCAGGCCGAACTTCTTCAGGAAGTCGGAAACCGGACCGACGTTCAGAGAGCTCAGAAGGACGATTACCAAGAAGATAAGGAACAGGATAAGGGCGATCTTCTGGTCGCGGCTGCACTTCGGGGTCTCGCACTCGTTGCAGTACTTGGCAACAGGAGCAGCGTCAACGCGGAAGATAAGCTTCATAATGATGAAGACGTACACAGAGATCATCGCAACGCCCATGAGAACCATGAACACGATGTAGGGAACGAACTGCATGCTCATGCCCGGGAACATGGTCATGAAGCTGTAATAGAACGTAAGACCGGTGCCCATGAACGGCAGCAGGATCTGGCCAAGCATCAGGGAGAAAGCGCAGCCAAGGTACCAGAACACGGCAAGCTTGTCGTTGTACTTAACACCGCATGCCTTCAGAATGCTAGTGATGAAGGCGCCGAAAACAACCATCATGATGATGGGGTTGAAAGCACCGAACGGCCAAGCGATGAGCATGACCAACCAAATGGTGAACCAAGGCTTGCCCTGCATGGCCTTATTACCAAGAAGCAGGGTAACCAGCCAGTCGAAAGCGCCGGTCTTCATGGCAACGCCAACGACGCCCATGCAGAGAATCAGGCCAAGAACGGGCAGCGATCCGAAGCACGTTGCGGCAACCTTCTCCATGCCGATGGAGGTAAGGCCCATGCCGAACAGGCCCATAAGACTGGGCCAAAGCATGTCAATGGTGATCCAGCCGTAGACTGCACCAATGAAGCAGCCCAAGATGCCCATACCAAGCGGGGTGATGCCCGCAAAACCCGGCACAAAGCGGAAGAACAGACAGAATGCCGCGACGATGATGTAATGAATCAGCGCGGGCGATTTTTTACTTGTATCCATGCTATTGAATCCATTCGATCGGGGCGAAAGAGCGCACTAACCTAAACAGTGCGTTATTTCGCTCTGTTTCAACAGAATATGAAATGGTGGTTTGAAGATGGAATCCCAGGTGAAGCGCCTTTCTAGACGCTTCACCTGTTTGTTCCTAGATAAAGCCCTTGGGCAACGCGGCCCGCTTGTTCCTACGAACTCGCGTCCGCTGCCTAAGCCCTTGGGCAACGCGGCCCGCTTGTTCCTACGAACTCGCGTCCGCTGCCTTACCAACAACGGCGACGTTATTAGACGCGCTCGGTGAAGATGTCGTACGCAGGCGAACCCTCGCACTGAGCCGGGAAGTCGACGCCCAGAAGGACAGCGGCCGTGGGAGCCAGGTCGACCTCGCGGATATACATGTCGGTACGATAGCCTTCCTTGATGCCGGGACCGGCAACGCAGAAGATCGGGCCGAGCGAGGTGTCGTTGTGACCGGTTGCGGTGGACAGGCCGGCACCATGGTCCTCGGCGTAGTTCTCGTTGACGAAGAACACGATGTCGGAGCCCATCGGGCCACCCAGACCGAACAGAACGGCTTCCTTGTTGTGGACAGCAAGATCGAAGATACGATGGCCGGTCTTGGGATGCTTGTAGCCGTAAAGATCGGTGATGATCTGCTCTTCCAGCTCGTACTTGTCGACAGGATCGACGATGCCGTGCGGGTCGCGGCCCTTGACGTTGATGTAGATCGAGTTGGAGCGGGTCATGATTGCCTTGGTCTTGGTCCAGTCGACCTCGGGCAGCTCCTTGCCGTCCTCGTCGGTCTTGAGCACGGTGTAGCCCATCTTGTGCAGCGGCTCCAGCGAAACGCCGGTGTTGTCGCCCATGGCCACAGCCTCAACCTCGCAGGAGATGAGTGCATGGTCGGAGAAGATAGCCAGCGTCCAGCCCTCGTCGATGAGGTGCATGAAGCTTCCCAGATAGTCGTCGGTGACCTTGTAGGTGGCCTCGGCGAACTTACGAACCTCAGACTCGTCGTAACGAGAGGTCTCGCGGTTCTTCATGTACTTCATGTAGTTATGGCTCTGAAGGTCGATGTTGTGGAAGTGGCTGAAGACGACCTCGGTGCCCTTTTCCTCGATGAAGTAATGGATGACGTTGGACTGCCACTCGGCGGCCTTGATCCACTGCTCGTTGTTGCACTTCAGAATGAGGTCGGCGTCGTTGCCGCACATCTGGCTGGTAGGTTGCGGAGGACCAAAGCGCTTGACGATCTCGGCGAAGTTCTCCTTGGGGAAGAAGACGGAGTCGTCAGTGCAGCTCATGCCACGAGAAGACCAAATGCGAACGTAGTTGCCGTCCTCGCCGATCTTCAGCAGGCGCATGTTGCGGTAAACGGGCTCGGGGCCTTCCTTGGAAGGAACCTCGTCGTAAACGCCAACCAGACCCGCATCCTCGGTCAGAACGGTGACGGGCTCGGCCGTCTGCTTGTCCTTGTAGATAGCAACGGTGTCGTAAGCGCCGGACTCGCCCTTGGTGATAAGGCCGAAACGCTGAACCTTGCCGTAGAAGGTAATGATCAGGAATTCCTTGGCGTCGGCCGGAACTTCGAAGCCCCAGTCGTGCGCAGGCCACACGGGCGAGAAGGAGACGCCGGTCGGGAAATCGGCGACGTTCCACATAAGGCCCTTGCCCTCTTCGTAAAGAACGTTGTCGACAACGAACGAAGGATCGGGCTTGTAACCCTCGACGTCGATGAACTCCTTGTACCACTTCTGGTAACCCTTCAGGCGCTCCTTGGCCTCGGGGGTAACACCACCGGAGGACATGGGCATGCCGTCATGAACGGGCGGGTACAAGAACTTCAGGGGCTCGTCGCCCTCAAGCTCGGAGGTCAGGGTTGCCATGGGCAGGTAGTTAGGCTTGGGGCACTTGGTGCTTGCGACGTAGACCATGTCGAGGTCGCGAACGCTGGACCATGCGCAGCAAGCTCCGGGCGAAGAACCGTCGATAACGGTGAGGTTCTCGGAATCGGTGGTCGGAGGGAACGAACCGCCGGGCCAGTGCATGACCAGGGTCTTCTTGCCCTCTTCTGCGGTGACGTTCCACAGCGGCTCGGCCTTCAGGAAGCGCGAGCTGAATGCGCCGATGGTGACGTCCTTGTCGTTCTCGGCAGACAGGTTGTAGTCCATGATGCCGTGCGTCATGGGGTATGCGCCCGTAGCAAGCGTTGCCCACATCGGCGGCGTGATGGTGGGGTTAGCACCCAGCATGCGAAGATCCTCGCGGCAGGCGCCCTTCTCCATCAGCTTCTTCAAGTTGGGCATCTTGCCCTCATCGACCAGGACGCGTGCGAAACGCGGGTCCATGCCGTCGATGCCCAGAAGCAGCATCTTGTCTGTCAGGCCTTTCGATCGAAGCATATTTCCCTCCCTTTTCTCCCTCGATGCTCTCGTACGCCCTTTGCATACGAACGAACATCGATTACATACTTTCGTACGATGATTTCATCATACTCGCCTCCGAGATAAAGGTGATGAAGATACCCATAAGAGTTTCCTATATCTGAACGTTTGATTGATTTCGTGCGCTTCATGCGTACGTATCTGTTAGAATCAATCAAGCATCAAGCTAGTGTTAAACGCTGCTCACTCGTCATCCCAGCAATGTTTGGGCAGAAATCAAACAAGGTCGAAACTATGTCGGAATCGCTCGGTCTAACCGTTCAACAACTGCGCTATTTCCTTGCCATCGAGTCGGCGGGTTCTATTTCCGAAGCCGCACGTCAGCTTGGCGTTTCGAAGGGAACGCTTGCACGCGTTCTTTCGCAGGCCGAAGAGAAGCTCGGCTTCCCCCTGTTCGAGGGCAGCAGAAAGGGTGCATTCGCAACGCCTAACGGCGGGCGTTTCTTGGATTTCGCCCGTAAAGTGGTCTTCGCCATGGAGCAGCTTGACGAGGTATTTGCCGATCACGCCGACGAAGCCGAATCGTTACGAATCTCAACCGTTCCCGTCGGTGTTGGTTTCCAAGCAATCAAAGCAACCGCCGCAGCATCACCCAAAAGCAACGACCTATTCTTCCTAGGCATCGAGAACGCGCCTCAGATCATCGAAGACGTCGCCGAGGGCCGCAAGGATATCGGCATCCTTCAGCTTTCGCAGACCAATCGCAGCGCGTTAACCGAGATCATCTCCATAAACAACCTCGAATTCCACCCCATCCTGGAAACCAAAACCTACGCCTTCGCATCCGAAGACTCGCCACTGGCCAACCGCAGCTCAGTCACCATGTCTCAGCTGGCGCTGTACCCGACATTCGACCTTGAGCACTATATTTATTTCCGCATGAAGCACCATAAGGACATCCGCATTGCCTCGTCCGACTTGGGAGGCAATACTGACGCACTATACGACCAGTTCTTTGAGCCCATGACGGAAGCGGTAGCCGACTTCGCAACGGGGTCGGGCTGCTTCACCTACTGCGCGCCCTTGCTCGAAACCGACAGCGATGCCCCCGCAATCGGCGACTCTATTTGCATCCCCATCTCCGACGCAGAACCGAACACCATCGGCTATGTGGTGAAGAAGGACGCCGAACAATCAGACCTCACCCGGCGCTACATCATCCAGCTCGAATCGCTGACGTAAGCCCCGCCCAACGTGCAGCCTCGAAGCCTTCGGGTGGCCTTACCACTCCACGCGAAGGCCCGTATTGCCCACGCAGCCTATACCTAGAAGCACAAAGTCCCAGGCAGCTAAATATGAGCTGCCTGGGACTCTTGATTGAATAATGCGCCGAAGCACGCACCTTGACACTAGATCTCGAACGATTCCAGATCGTTGGGAACGCGCAGCGTGCCCGTGAAGTAGTGCGAACCCTCTTCCAAATACAGACGCTGGCGATCGGCGCCGTGGCTTTCCTCAGTGTGGTACAGAACCAAGTTCGAAACGCCCGCGGCTTCTGCAAGCTCGCAAGCCGTTTTCACCGTGCTATGGCCGATCTGATACGGGTGGTAAATTGCTTCCTCGGCATCAAGGCAGAAAGCCTCGTGGAACGCCAAGAAACTGCCCTGCAAATAGGGCTCGCCCGCGGGGTGGCACGTCTCGTCGCCGAACATCGAGATCTTGCGGCCGTCCTCAAGCACCATCTGAAAACCGAACTGGCGAACCTTGCTTTCAGGGCCCAAGTCGAAGAACGTCACCGGATGACCGATGATCTCGGCAGTATCGCCATCCTCAACTGGAACGAATTTCAGCTTGTCGCCGATGAAACACGCCTGGCGCTTGTCCAATACCGTCTTGCAAAGATCCTCCATCAGCTTGGAAAGCTCGGGATGCGAGTAAATGCGCGTCTCGCCCTCATACGAGCCGCGCCACATCTCGCTGGTAATGGCGCGAACCACCCAAAGAATTCCTGTCATGTGGTCGATATGGTGATGGCTGACGAACACGTCATGAATCTGCGAAGGCTTGATGCCCGCGCGCTTCAAGTTGCGAAGAATGGTGTTACCGCCACCACCGTCGGCTAGGAAAACCGGAGGCAGCTGGCCCTCGGGCACGTTTGCCGCCGCAGGTTCGGTGGTGTTCTGCATAGTAAAGCACGTGTTGTAGTTCTCGGTCACCATTGCGTGACCGGTTCCCATCATGGTTATCTTCATGTGAGCCTCCCATTTCGAAACGCGCGGCAGCACTTCGTTTAGTATGCCAAAGCCTCGCAATGATCCAGCGCGCAGGCAACCTTGCGGGCTGCAGCAGTGATGTTAAGGTCGTCGACATTCACGACGATGTCAGCGTACTTCTCATACAGCGGCTTGCGCTCGTCGTACAGCTCGCGCAGGCTCATGCCCATGCCGCCCTTCAGGACGACGCCGCGCTCCTGCAGGTCGCCCAAACGGCCCTTCAGCGAGTCATAGGAAATCTCAAGGTAAACAATCACGCCGATGTCGGAGAGATGCTTCATAGCCTCATCCGAGTAAATAGCGCTGCCGCCGGTTGCGATGACGGTTTCCTCGGCTTCAAGGTCGGACAAAATCTCGTTCTCGACCTGAATGAAACCGTCGGGACCCATCGCGTCGATGATGGTCTGCAGGGTTTTGTCCATCTGCTCCTGAATAACCAGGTCGGCATCGACGAATTTCAGGGCCATGATCTTGGCCAGAACGATGCCCAACGTGGACTTGCCCGCGCCGGGCATTCCAATAAGAACGACGTTGCTCTTCTCTTCGGCCATATGACTCTCCTTATTCGGTGGTTCTTCAATCAGCTGAAACAGCGGTTTCGTTCATTCTAAGCCCCGCGGCCTGAAAGCCACCAGCTTGAAACGGCATTTTATTGTTTTGACTCATTCTTTTTGAAGCGACCAGGTATATCACGAAGTGCAGCAACGATTCGGCTTTGCCTGCGATGAGCAAGCTTGAAAAATGATGGGGTCGCACGCTCGACGGCGTCTGCAACCGCGTCGAAGTTGCAAGATCCATCGCAGATCACGCCCAAGCCCAACACGTTTGCATCAAGGATCTCTCGCTGATCAAACTCATCCTTCGCAACGAGGGTATCGGCGTACGCATCGAAAAGCGCTAGATCGTCGGCGGTTTTCTGCGTGAAACGCTTCGTCTCAGCAGAAGCAGCGAATACGGCGAAGGACGCGACGACAAGCAGCGCTGCGGCAAGAATGCATGTGGTAGCTACAAACGTGACAAGCGCGAGGAAAACAAGCACGACGCCGAAGCGGCGAAGGCGTTTTCCCCAAACGGCGCCAGAGGGGTCGACGAACTCCTGAGCGATGAAGTCGCGCGAGACAGCGGCTTCCCATGCGCGGACAGCCTCAAGGAACGCAGGGCCATCAATTACGGAGTTAGCTGCAAGCGGCAAGACAACATCGCTTTGATCATTGGCTGTTGCATCGAAGATGGCCATAGCCGCCTGATCGGCCTCGTCGTCAAGGTGGTCGAATGAAGCGCGGCTGATCTTGATCGAACCCTTATCGGCAGCTCCACTTTCCAGAGTAGCGTCATCCGTAGTGGCGCTCGAAACGCTCAGAACCCCGCGATCGCACAGGCTCATAATGGTCAGAGCGAACTCGCGATCGGTTTGCCTGCCGCCTTCCCTCAGACGAACGGCAACCGCAGGATGCATTCCGCGCAGCAAATCGCGGCCGCGTGAAACTGATTCTTCGGCACTGACATCAACCAGGGATTGCGGCTCGTTCCCGAATCGCAAGCACACAGCAAGGGATGCGAACAGCGTGAGCAGGGCAACGGCAATCAACACGATGCTGACGCGGTCATCGGTGATAGCGCCGTAGCGGAATCGGTCCTGCCAGCCCTCTTCGTTGTTAAGGATCCAATTCAGATGCATCTCGTCTCGGTGCAGGCGCGAATCGCTTCCCGAAATGTTCCTAAGCCAGTTCGACGGAAACACAACGTGAGCTTCGGCATACTGCCCCGCCTTCACGAACTCATCCGTGTACACTACCGCCGCGCCCTGGTTCCCGAACGTTCCGTTTTCGGGGCCATGGCCCCATGCGTAAACGTTCTCCCCCGGCACCGCCTGAACCGACTCAAGCACAGGAAGCGTGATGGTGAAGGTCACGTCGTGCGAGTCAGCCTGGAACGAATCGCCAACATACTTGATGCTGACGTCGGCCACATCCTTATACGCCAGAGCGCCGTTGACCACGGAGTAATCGAACTCGACGACGATGTTGTCGCCGGCGTGCGCGGGGAAATACATATGCGTGATGTGCTTGGTCATATCGTACGCATACGAGCCGGATTGGGTTAGCTCGGCAAGCTTGTCAGGTGGCATGATGCGTCGCCATTCCGACTGGAATGCCACAGGCGAAAGACGCTGCCAGTCGCCTACGACGTTTCCCAGCTCGTCGACGGGAGCAATGCGGATATCGTTGATAACAAGCTGCTGATTTTTCTGCAGGCCGTGGTACTCCTGCTGATACTGATCGCAGTCGCCCGAGAACGAAAGAACACGATGCTCAACCACGCGCACGCTGGCGTCGGTTTGCACCTGAGCATTGATGCTGACATGGGAATACTCGTACGGCACGGCATAGGCGCGTTCGACAGAGACTGGAAGCAACGAAAAAGCGAAGGCCGCCAAAAGCGCCACCAGAACGGCGGCAAGCGCAGACATGAAGGCCGCGCGCGTTACGCGACTTGCCTCTGCCGAAAGCTTTTGTGAAAACCGCCCTGTCATTGCCTACTTCCCTAAACGAAAATCAGCTCCTCATTATAACCCGTTTGCCAGCGGCTCACATCGCCTTCAGCCAACGCGCGTCCTGATGCAAACGCAAGGTCACGTCAGCGGCTCACATCGCCTGCACCTAACGTTCCGCCCTCACGCATGACCCGCTGCCGCGCCAGAGCAAAAGAAAAGCGCCCGCGAAACGCGAGCGCTGTTAAATGCTGGCGGAGAAGTAGGGATTCGAACCCTAGATGCCCTTTTGGGGCATACTCACTTAGCAGGCGAGCACCTTCGGCCTCTCGGTCACTTCTCCAAAGCAGGTAGATATGTTACCTGACTTCTTGACATCGCGCAATCGGAACTTTGCCGAATCAAGTTAATCGCACAAGGTCGAACACATATTCCGCGATCATTTTTGCCACGGGAACTTGATGTTCGAAAAAACGAGGTTCAGCGGCCATGGCAGATTAGGAATAACGTGGGCACGCGGGTTGGACGCCTCGAACTTATAGTTGGGGTGGTTCTTCTTGAAACGCCACTTGCACACCAAAGTGATCAGCAAGCCGATAATCGCCGTGGCCATGAAGGTGCCCCACAGCTCGGCCACGCCGATGTTGGACTCGGCAAGGGCGTACACGGTAAGCAAGCCGAACAACACCGACTGAATGCCCATTAGCCACGTGAACAGCTTGATCAGCACCTCTTTCGCGCGATTCGGCGACGAGCGGTACGTCACGACCAGATAAACGATGCCAGCAAGAACAGCCAGCACCGCCAACAGGGGAATCGTTCTGGAAAGACGGGCAAGAACAGCCATAACCAAACCTCCGATTTGGCTTTAGGAAATCACAGCCGCGCGAATGGAACCAAGCGACGTAGAGCGCGACCACCAGCCGCGCTTTTGAGCCTCGGCGACGATGCGCGCCGCATGAGCAAGCGAATCGCACAGCGCGAACGTGCACGAGCCGCTTCCGCAAAGAAGAACGTCGTTCGCATCGGCGATACCATCTTGATCGGCCAGCCACGAATGGATCTCGGCAAGCTCGGGCATAAGAGCCTCAGAAGCCGTGGCAAGGTTGTTGAACAGCGCAAGGTCGCCCGCGGCACTAGCAGCCGAGGCAGCATCGATAACGCCGCCGTCAACCGGCTGGCAGATCTCGTCAAACGTGCCGTATGCCTGCGACGTGGAAACACCACCCTGCGGCTTAACCAGAACAATGCTGCTCTTTGCGGGGGCGATGGAATGAACGAAACGCTCGCCAACGCCGTCGTAGAAGCCACAGCCGCCGCGCAAGAAGAAAGCGACGTCGGCGCCAAGCCCTTGGGCCACCATTTCCACGTCGATGCCGTAAGGATCAAGGCCCCACATGGTGGCAGCGCCCACGATTGCCGCCGCGGCGTCGGACGAACCGCCGCCAAGGCCAGCCTGGAACGGGATGTTCTTCACAATACGAACAGTGAGCTGCTCGTCAGCGGTATATCCAACATGCTCAGCCAGCGCGCGAACCGCCTTGGTGGCAAGATTTTTCTCGGAATCGATTTCAGGAACCTGAAGACCGGCGCGGCCCTCAAGCGTGGATACAACTTGCAAGCCCGAACCTGGGGCCATGGGCTCGCAGCGAAGGTAAACCATATCGTGCAAGTTGAGCGCATGCATGACGCTGGTTGCCTCGTGGTAGCCGTCTTCGCGGCGGGCGCCGATCCCCAGGACAAGATTGACCTTGGCAGGGGCAACCACCTTCAGCCAACCCGGTCGATCAACCGAATCAAGCTTCTGCGTGGCAATTGCCGTGGCGGTCATATCGATCTCATTCACCATCGTTGCGTTGGGCAACGTAGTTTCATTAGCCATTGCGTTTCCTTTTCTTCTTGAAGAATGAGCGTAATTCATTCGCGCATTCCTCTTGCAGAACGCCGGCAACCACCTCGAAGTTGTGGTTAAGGCGCTCATCGTTGTTGATGGAGTACAGCGACCCCAAAGCTCCTGCCTTCGGGTCGGAGGCACCGTACACGCACCGGTCGATGCGGGCCTGATGCATAAGACCCGAGCACATAATGCAGGGCTCGAGCGTGACATATACCGTGCAACCGGTAAGGCGCCAAGCGTCCAGCTCTTTGGAGGCTTTCAGCATGGCGATGAACTCGGCATGACCCGATGGATCCTTGTCGGTTTCGCGACGGTTACAGGCTTGGGCGATAACTTTTGGCTGATCAAGAACATGCCGCCTGGTTGCAGGGTCGATTGGGTCGTACACAACCACGGCGCCAATGGGAACTTCGCCCATTTCGGCAGCTTCGCGCGCTTGATCGAGCGCCATCCTCATGTAGTCTTCATCGGTCATGCTGCCATTATATGGTATCCTTTGGCTAAGTTTGGGCAACGTCTTCGATACAGACACGCCCAGCCATATACAAGGAGGAATGGCCGAGTGGTTGAAGGCGGCAGTCTTGAAAACTGTTGAGCCGCAAGGTTCCGTGGGTTCGAATCCTACTTCCTCCGCCAGAACGCAACAGCGGGCCGGGGCATAAGCCTCGACCCGCTTTCTATTTGCCTTGGAATACCTCTGAGCATAAAAGAATGGACCGGGAGAATCCCAGTCCATTCTTTGAAAGAATCTCTGTCTTTAACAGCCAGCGATTAGTTGTTGAAGCGACGGCGGATCAGCGCAGCAGCGGCAGTCAGAAGGCCTGCGATGCCGGCAACACCAGCGACAGCGGCGGTGTTGGTTGCGTCACCAGTCTGAGGGATTGCAGCGGCCTCAGCCTCGGCTGCGGGCTCCTCGTCAGCGGGAGCGTTTTCCTCAGTGGTCTCCTGCTTGGGCTCGTCCTTCTTCTCGGTATCAGCAGGCGTCTCAGCCTTGTCCTCGGTGTAGAAGGCGTAGTAGGTCACAACGCCGTCCTCGTCCTCGTCAGCAACGACCTTGCTGAAATCAACAGGGGTGAACTTAGCGTTACCCTGCTCATCGGTCAGAGTGGAAGACCAACCCTCGAAGCTCCAACCATCGTAAGAAGGATCCTTGGGCTGAGCAACAGCCTCGCCCTCGGTGATCTCAACGGTGGACTCGGTCTTGTTGAAGTTGTCAACGAACTTAACGGTGATCTTCTTCTCGGCCGGGGTCACAACCTTGCTCCACTGAGCGTACATGGTGGCATCGCGGTCGATCGGAGCGGTGAAGTCAACCTTGTCCAGTGCCTTCTGCTCGGCAGTGTACTGGGACAGGTCGGCATGCCAGTACCAACCGTCGAAGGTGTAGCCCTCGCGCGTGGGGGCAACAGGCTGGCGCATGAGACCCTCGGAGTCGGTGACGCCCTGCTGGAAGGTCTCGCCCGTGAAGAATTCACCACCATTAGCGACGTACATCACGTTGAACAGGTTCTCCTGCTCGGTGTCCTTGGTCCACTGCGCGAACATGGTCACGTGGTCCTTGCCGGCCACGGACTGCTCGAAGTCGACCTTGTTGAGGTCCTTCTGCTCGTCGGTCAGGCCGTCAAGGCTGGAGACCCAGTACCAGCCAGCGAAGGTGTAGCCCTCGCGGGTGGGGGCTGCGGGCTGGCGCATGAAGCCCTCGGAGTCGGTCATGCCCTGCTGGAAGGTCTCGCCGGTGGCGAACTGGCCGCCATTGGCCACATAGAGAACGTCGATCTCGTTCTGCTCGGCGTTCTTGGTCCACTGAGCGTACATGACGCCGTCGCGATCAAGAGGCTTTGAGAAGTCGACCTTGTCGGCTTCCTTCTGCTCGGCAGTGTACTGGGACAGGTCGGCATGCCAGTACCAGCCGTCGAAGGTGTAGCCCTCGCGGGTGGGGGCTGCGGGCTGGCGCATGAGACCCTCGGAGTCGGTGACGCCCTGCTGGACATCCTCACCGGTCATGAACTGGCCGCCGTTGGCGACGTACATCACGTTGAACAGGTTCTCCTGCTCGGCGTCCTTGGTCCACTGCGCGAACATGGTCACGTGGTCCTTGCCGGCGACGGACTGCTCGAAGTCGACCTTGTTGAGGTCCTTCTGCTCGTCGGTCAGGCCGTCAAGGCTGGAGACCCAGTACCAGCCAGCGAAGGTGTAGCCCTCGCGGGTGGGGGCGGCGGGCTGGCGCATGAAGCCGTCAGCATCGGTCATGCCCTGTTGGAAGGTCTCGCCGGTTGCGAACTGGCCGCCGTTGGCGACGTACATGACGTCGATCTCGTTCTGCTCGGCGTCCTTGGTCCACTGGGCGTACATGGTTGCATGGTCCATACCAGCGACAGACTCAGTAAAGTCAACCTTGTCGGCTTCCTTCTGCTCGTCAGTGTACTGGGAGAGATCCTGATGCCAGTACCAGCCTGCGAAAGTGTAGCCCTCGCGGGTGGGGGCTGCGGGCTGGCGCATGAAGCCCTCGGAGTCGGTCATGCCCATCATGGTGTCGTTGCCGTCAGCGAACTGGCCGCCGTTGGCGACGTACAGAACGTTGATCTCGTTCTGCTCGGCGTTCTTAACCCACTGAGCGTACATGACGCCGTCGCGATCAAGAGGCTTGGAGAAGTCGACCTTGTCGGCTTCCTTCTGCTCTTCGGTGTAGTTCGAGTAGTCTGCATGCCAATACCAGCCGGCGAAGGTGTAGCCCTCGCGGGTGGGGGTCATAGGCTGGCGCATGAAGCCCTCGGAGTCGGTCAGACCCTGCTGAACCTCCTGGCCGTCAGCGAACTGGCCGCCGTTGGCGACGTACGTGACGTTGATCTCGTTCTGCTCCTGGTTCTTGATCCACTGAGCATAGACGGGAGCGCTCTTCTCAACGGGCTTGGAGAAATCGACCTTGTCGGCTTCCTTCTGCTCGTCGGTGTAGTTCGAGTAGTCTGCATGCCAGTACCAGCCGGCGAAGGTGTAGCCCTCGCGGGTGGGCGCAGGAGGCTGACGGAGCATACCGTCGGAATCGGCAACACCCTGCATGGTCTCGTTACCGTCAAGGAACTGACCGCCGTTGGCAAAGAAGTTGTAGCTGACACGAGCGCCCTGCTGCGCAGCATCGCCGTCGTTGCCCTCGGCTGCATTGTCAGCGAAAGCTACTGCAGGCACGCTACCGAGAGCAAGCGTCAAGCTCAAGCCTGCTGCTATTACTTTCTTCGAACGTGGATCCTTCATTTATTCTCCTTTTTCTGCATCATCCTGCGCCCTCCGCACAGGGCTTGTTTAGCTATTCATGCACACGATATAAAACAGCCGTCCAACAAGGATTCGTTGCGCAACATCAAGCACTGCATTTTTCTGCACAATAGGTACGCACGAGGAATAAATCGTTTCGTGAGTTCAATGAGGTTTTTTGCTTTTATTTATACGTTCGATTATCATAAATAGCATTATTGAATGAACGCGCTGTTTTCGGCGGTTAACAAATTTGCGCAGAAGGGCACAAATACGGATGCACACTCCAAGTTCTTATATGTATGCTGACCTTCGCAGCTTTGGCGGCATCTCAAATAAGGCGGCGGCAAGCGATTTGCTTACCGAGCAAACACTGTACGGCAACGCCGTCCTTCGCGATCGAATCAACGAACGAACTTTTTTATCGCGCCAGATCGTGCACGCAACCCCCGATCGGGTGCATCCCGAATTTTTCGCGGACTTCCACAAAAGCGCGCAGACGATTACCAGCAAGATCGTCTCGAATCTCGGAAGACCAACCGCTTACGACGAGGTCATACATCACTACGGGGAAGTTGCATCGCGAGGTATGGCGGCTCTTCTTGATAAGTATTCACTTGACGGAAACCTCTACGCAAACGGCGTCCACAGGCTCAATGTGTCACCTATGACGGAAACGCACGACAAGGCCGTGCTTCTGGTCATGATGTTCTTAGTAACCGGATGCCTGGCAAACCCCGAACTTGCCATTGAAACCACGCGCAGCTTCATGAAGAAGAAACTACCGTTCACCTTCTCAACCCTTCGACCGACGCTGGTAGAACCGGACGCCTCAACGAGACAGCCCAACAAGCAAACCAAGCTCGGGCTGATCCGACTCTCGGGCGATACCGTTTGCTCGTCCATTTATCCGCTTTCCACCAGCCAGGAAGGAACCATCATCGGTCTTCTTGCTACGGGAAAGCAAAACATAAACGACGTCGATGTCGACGTCTCGCGAAAGCACCTTCGGATTTTCAAGGACGGTAACGCCTGGTACGCACAAGGACTTGGGTCCACAAACGGAACCACGCTGATTTCAGGCGCCGACAAGTCGATCCACGTCGTCGAGCCACCGAAATCCACCAACGAGAAACTTCCGCCGGTCGAAATCAGCAACGGCGATACGCTCTGCCTTGGCAAAACGACGCGGTTCCTTGTATTGAAAATCGCTAACTAACAAGCTTCTTGCCGCCTTACGTAGGTCTTATCGGCTTCGTCGCCTTGTTGCGCAACATCGCAAACTCACCGAATAGGAACATGGTGCAATCAGACAATCTTCAATGAAAGGCAAATTTTGAAGCATGTCGATCAATGCGTTGAAAGTACCCCCCCCCCGCCAGTCTAGCCATCAGACAACCGTCCTTTCATTGGATTCTTTCACGCCCGCTTTCATAAACACAAGCTATACGAATGATGAAATCAACCGTCGGTTCATGACGTTCTTCCTCGACGACGACTCGAGATCTTCCAACAGCATGATTTTCCGCAAGGCGCGCAACACCGCCAACGAATGCTGCGCTCTTAAATCTCCCCTGTTCTACAAAGGCAGCCCTGAGGAGCGGTTGCTTAAGACGTCTCCCGAAAAAACGGCTCTTTTGCTTCGCGAAACCCAAAAGCTTCTCACTCTTGAGGAATACCGCAGCTCTCTTGCGGTCTCTCATTTGAAAGGGTTTCCTCGGGTTTTCGGCTTGGGGCGCGCGCAAGGCGAACCGATTATAGTGAGGGAATACATAGAAGGACCGACACTTGGAGCCTCAATCGAAGCGTTGCCTCGCACCGACGTCGAACCCTGCGCTGGAATAAAGTCGGACACGGTGGCATCTATCGCCAAGTCCGTTCTCAGGGCGCTCCTGAACGCCCGATCGCTTGACGGCTCCTTCGTTCACCGCGATCTCTCTCCACGCAACATCGTCTTCAGAACCGACAAGAGGCCCTTTCAGGAGCAGATCGACTCTAACCAATATGATGTATGCCTTGTCGACCTGGGCAGTTCCTCTTACGTTGAAGCCAACGATCCGTTTGCAACCGCCCAATACGGCATCTGGCGATTTGGAACGATCGAATACGCAGCTCCGGAAATGCTCACGCGCGATATCGAGGGCATTGACGAGATGCGGCATTCCGAAACCATCGACACGTATGCCCTCTGCAGCATCATGCATTTGCTGCTTACGCTTAAAACGCCTTACAAGCTTGCTGCAAGGGTCAACGATTCACCTTACCTGGTTAAGACCAAGGAACAGCCGCTAACAGGTTCCGATTCTTCTGCCTGCGAGCTATTGAAACTGGCAAACAGAGGGATCGCGCCGAAGCAAGAAGATCGATTCACCGTAAGCGAGCTGTACGACGAGTTAGGCAAGTTCGCGTAAGCATTTAGCGGAACGCGCACCATGAGTGCGCCGACTGCAAGCAACCGAGCTAGCCAATACCCAGAATCTGCATCACCAGCAACGCCACAGTGAGAATGGTGACGATCGCCACAGTCGACCAAATCAGGATGGTCGTAACCTTACGCGAGCGATACTTGCCCATGATTCGCTTGTCGGACGAAATGATGGCCATGAACACCAGCAGCACAGGCAGCACCAAGCCGTTCATGAACTGAGCCATGAGCATGACGCCCATCAGATCGATGTTCGGGATAAGAACGATGATCGCCGAGAAGGCAATGACAAAGGTCAGGATGCTCTTGAAAATAGGAGCCTCATGCCAGCTGAACGACACGCCGGCTTCCCATCCGAACGCCTCGCAAATCACGAACGAGGTGGTCAGCGGCAAGACGCATGCAGCCAAGAACGACGCAGCGGTCAAGCCAACGGCGAACAAGGCCTCAGCATGCTCGCCCGCAACTGGGGCAAGCGCGCGCGCCGCATCGGCAGCGGAATCAATCGAGATGCCCTGCGGGAACAGCACGGTGCCCGTGGTGACGATGATGAACCAAGCAACAAGGCACGCTGAAACGGTGCCCGAAATAACGTCGATCTTCTGCGCGAACAGGTCCTTCGGGGTGATGCCTTTCTCGACGACGTTGCTTTGCTCGAAGAAGATCATCCACGGCGCGATGGTGGTGCCTATCATGGCAATGACCAGCGAGAAGAAGCTTTGCTGCTGAATGACCTGCGGCTTGAACGTTTGAGTCACGGTGACGGTCCAGTCGGGACCGGCCATGAACGCCGCAACCACATAGGTCAGAAACACCAGCGACAGAATGAGGAAGACCTTCTCGACGCGCTTATAGCTGCCGCCAACAACCAGCAACCATACGGCAATGGCGGCAACCGGAACCGAAAGGTACTTCGACAAGCCGAACATCTCCATGCCCGAAGCGATGCCCGCGAACTCCGAGAATGTGGTGGCAACGTTGCCGATAAGCAACGCGGTCATGGCAAGCGCCGTCAGGCGGATGCCGAAACGCTCGCGGATAAGGGCAGCGAAGCCCTTGCCCGACACAGCGCCCATCTTCGACGCGGTCATCTCGACCACGATAAGCAGGATGCACATAACGGGAATAACCCAAAGCGTTGCGTAGCCGAACTGCGCGCCGACAGTTGAGTACGTGGAAATGCCGCCGGCATCGTTGCCGGCCATAGCCGTGACGATTCCAGGGCCCAACGCCGCCAAAGCAATAAGGAACTTGTTGCGCTGCTTGGTGGTTGTAACCTCCTGCGAAGCGTCTTCTGCAACCGCCACAGCGGTGGTGGATCCCGCGGATGCAGGCGCGGCACCGGGTGCCATGGCCGTAACAGGCGCGGGCGAGGACGCGCCCTTCTCGGCGCTGCCCGTCGAAACGATGTTGAACGCGGTTGCGCCGTGCACGGCCTTAGCGGGGTCGGGCTTGGCGCTCGCCTTCTTCGCCGCAGCCTTGCGCCTGTCGGCGGCGATCTGAGATTTGGTGACCGGTTTCGCGGTTCCGTTGGGAGAACTCTGGGCCTTCAGCTTCTGAACCTTCATCAGGAAGGCTGCGTTTTCCGGGTTTCGCTTCTGCTGATCAGTCATGCTAATGCCCCAAGATCTGCATCAGGATCAACGTGTACAGGCCAAGGATCAACACGCCGGCAAGAACGATGCCCGCAATCTGCAGGTTCGTGAACAGACGCTTCTTATCGCTCTGATCGTCTTCCAAGGCATCCCACGCGTCGTCGACGGTGATGATGCCAAGCAGAACCTCGCGCTCGTCCACAACGGGCATGGCGGTAAGCTCGTACTTGAAGATGTCCTCAACCGCATCTTCCTCGGGCTCGTCGGGCGTGACCGAGATGATGTCGGTGTACATGATGTCGCCCATCAGGGCGTCGTCCTTGTTCAGCACCAGCGTGCGCACCGACGAAACGCCCACCAGGCGATTATCGTCGTCAAGCACGTACAGGTAGTAAACCGAAGGGGCATCCTCGGGCAGGCCGCGCAGAACCTCGATGGCGTCGCGCACGGTGTCGGACGAATGCACAGTGACGAACTGCGTGGTCATCATGCCACCGGCAGTGCCATCGCGATAACCCAGTAGGGCACGGATCTCAGAAGCGTCCTCGACGCCCATCAGGCGCAGAAGGGTTTCGGCTTTCTCGTACGGAAGGTCGCGGACGATGTCGGCAGCGTCGTCGGGGTCCATGTTGCCCAACAAGCCTGCAGCGCGTTTCTCATCCAAGTCCTCGATGAAGTCGGCCTGAAGCTCGTCTTCCATCTCGGCCACGGCTTCGCCTGCCTGCGCGTCATCCAGGTGCTTGAACACATTGGCGCGCTGCTGCGGGTCAAGCTGCTCCAAGATGTCAGCGACATCGGCGGGATGCAGCTCGTCCAAGCGCTTGTGCGAAACGGCCAGCTGCACGTCGGACAGGTCGCGATCGAGCAGATCCATGTAGTTCCATGCAATGATGTGCTCATCGATATGGCGATGGAAAGTTTCAGCAACGGCAACAACCGCGCGCTCAAGCCACGGTGCGAGGCCGCGAAGAATGCCACGCACTCCAACCTCGGCACCCAAAAGACGCAGCTGCGTGCCCGACACCGACAGCTTAAGGTCGTTCACTCGCACGACCTTAAGGCCCTGCGTGTCAACGATTTGCCTGTTCAGAAGGTCGCGGGCAAGAAGAACCTCGTCAGGCTGCAGATAGCTGAAGCGAATATCCTTCGCAGGAACCTTCAGCGTGATGCCGTCTTCCGAGAATTCATCGACGTACTTGCGCCACGAGATCATGAACGGGACTTTCCCCGGGCCTTGAAAGGCCATGCTCGTGATGCGCGGAAAAACCTCGCCCGTGGAAATAGCAAGGTCGGACACGGTGCCCAGTTCTTCGCCAGCGGAATCGACCACCGGCTTGTTCATCATTTGAGAGAGATAAAGCATTACATCCCCTACGTCAGCCATCTTCGGCTGCCGCAACGGGGAGCCGAAGTTCTACATACTGTGAGGTTTCGGTTCTCGAACCTTCAAGTACGTTCCTTTCCTTCGACTAATAAATCGGCGTGCCGCGAAATAAAGGCGGCCGTAAACGCGGGCACAACGGCTCAAGCGTTCTCGCCGCAGATCATTAAACCACTATAGACTTGTATCTGGCTAAATCTTACCTGATTTTTAAGAGTTAAACAGAAGGCGGTCACAGCGCGCTTAAAGGCGGACGCCAGAGAACGCGTAGAAACCAGGGGTATCGACGAGCGATTCCAGCTGGAACAGGCCCTCCCACACAACGCTCTCCTCGCGCACGGGACCAAGCCCCGAGCTTACGCCCGCCGCGTGCGCCTGATGATGACCGTTGATCTCGTCTTTACCCGACCCATGGGCCACGGCGAAACGCCCGCCGGGCTTCAGCAGGCGGTGAACTTTCTTTGCCAGCGCGGGCTTGTCGACGAAATGCGGGTAGGCATTGTAGATGACCACTTCGTCGAACCGGTTGGTTTCGTCCAGCTCAAGCGCGTCGCTTGCCACGAAATCGACGGCGGGGTCGTCGGCGAAATTGTTACGCGCGTTCTCGACCATCTTTTCGGAAAGATCAACGCCCAAAACGGAACCAGCGCCCGCCTCGAGATAGTACGGAACCATAACACCCGTGCCGCAGCCCAGGTCAAGAACATGATCGCCCGGCTTGACGCCCACAAGCGAGACCACGGCGCCTTGCGCGCGGCTTTTCCCCACATGGCTCGAAGCATCCCACGTGTCGGCCCTCTCATCGAAGAAGCGCGCGACTTTCTCAAGTTTGCCGCAGGTCGTTCCGTTCGTTAGCTGCTCCACAAGGCTGTTTTCGGTATCCATTGCGAACCTCTCTTATAAAGGAACCACCAAACGGCGGCCACGATGCTCGATGACATCGCTCTTCATCCCGTAAATGCGCTCGATCTGCTGGGGCGTGACGATGCTCGCATCGCCTACCGCGTCGACCCGCCCATCGGCAAGGAACAGGAACCTATCGCAATAGCGCAACGCAAGGTTGATGTCATGCAGAACCGCAGCGGCGGCAATGCCCCGACCGTCCACTTCGTCGCGAACCTCACGCATGACCTCTTGCTGGTTGGCCGGGTCGAGATTGTTCGTCGGCTCGTCAAGCAGCAGCGTGTCGGCGCGTTGGACGAACGCGCGGGCAAGGACCATCTTCTGATACTCGCCGCCTGAAAGCTCGTCCGTGTAGCGAAGCGCGCACTTGGCCAGATCAAGCCGCTCAAGCGCGTTTTCGACGATCTGCCGGTCTTCCTTAGACGGGCCGCCCTGCATGTGAGGACGGCGCCCCAAAAGAACGGCGTCGTACACAGTCAGCCTGTTCGCATGGCTGTGTTGCGCGACGAAGGCCACCTTGCGGGCGCGATCAAGACGATGCACCTGACCAAGGGGAACTCCGTCGAGCAGCACCTGCCCGGACGCCGGCTTCGCCGCGCCCGTCAGGCAAGAAAGCAACGTTGATTTGCCGCACCCGTTCACGCCCAAAATGGCCAAAAACGAACCAGGCGCCAAGTCGATATCGACCCCCTGCAAAATAGGCGAGCCCGCACGATACGCGAAATGCAAACCATGAGCTTCGAGCATCAGCGGTTCACTCCCTTGAACAGCAGATAGATGAAAACCGGCGCGCCGACGAACGACGTGATGGCCGAAATCGGCAGGATCAGCGGAGCGACGATGACATGGCAGAGCATGTCAGAAACCAAAAGCAGGCCCGCGCCGGCAATGGCCGAAGCGGGAAGCAGGTAGCGGTAGTCCGAGCCAAGAAGCCGTCTCATGACGTGCGGCGCGACCAAGCCCACGAAGTTGACGATGCCGCAAAACGCAATGACCGTCGAAGCGACGGCGCTTGCCACGAACATGTTTGTCAGACGAACCTTGTTCACCGAAATGCCCAGGCTGTGCGCCAAGCTCTCGCCCGATTCCATCGCGTTGAAATCCCACCTGTTAAGGTGGAACACCACAGCGCCCACCAGCGTGACGATCGCCATAAGAGACAGTTGATCTTTGCTCACGCGGCTCAGGTCGCCGAAGGTCCAGAACACCACGGCGGCCACCTGGGAATCTTCCGCAAAGTACTGCACCAAAGTGGTTCCAGCGGTGAACACCGCCGATAGCGCCACACCCAAAAGAACGATGCTTTCGGGCGTCATCTCGCGAACGCGGGACAGCAGCAAGATCAGCACGGTGGAAAGCATGGCGCCTGCAAACGCCAGCAGCGCCGTCGTGACGGGGTCGGCGGAGCTTACGCCCTCGTAGGCAGCCGACGAACCGCCCCCTCCTGCAAGCACGATGATTGCAATGGAAGCGCCGAAGGCGGCACCTTGCGAAATACCAAGCGTGCTGGCCGAGGCCAGCGGGTTGCGCAGAACGCTTTGGTACGCACAACCCGCAAGGGACAAGGCGATGCCGGCGACAATGGCCGTCAGCACGCGCGGCAAGCGAATGTTCTGCACCGCAGCCACTGCGCGCGCGTCGCCCTGTCCGAACAAAGCCAGAACAACGTCTTTCGCAGAGAGGTTCAGCGCGCCCATTCCCATGGACAGCACGGCAATGCCGGCAACGACCACGGCCAGCACCGCGATGACGACCAGCTTATGACGGATGTACCCGTCATAGCCCCCGTTCCTGCCCTGGCCTTGGGGCGGCAGCCCCTTATTTGTCAGCTTCCCCTCTTGCATGTACGCGCCTGGCTTGATCCTTAGCTCATGTTTCTCGAACGACTACCGCTTAGTTGAACGACATCGACTTGAAGTCCATGCCGTTCTGTTGCATGGCCTTATAGAAGTCGACGCCAAGAAGCGTAGTGTAGATCTCGGAGTACTTCGCCTTCAGATCGACATCGGCGAATTTATCGGGGTAGATGGTCGCACCGATGAAGTAAGTGTCGCAGATGCCCGTGTCAATGTTGGTTCCGTTGAAGTTGAAGAACGGCTGCGTGTACAGATTGCCCTGTTGGAAAGCCTTCAGACCGTCGAAGAATGCCTGGTTGTTAGCGTAGTCGGCCTTCATCAAGTCCATGTTGCCCGCGTTCAGGAACATGTAGTCGGGATCCCAGTTGCCGATCTGCTCAAGGTCGACGTCAACTGCAGCTTTCTGACCGGTCTCGTCAGCAACGTTCTTGGCGTTCAGCTCAACAAGCGGAGCATAGTTGGCATAAGTGCCGGTGAAGCTCTTAGCGCCCTTGTAGTTGACAGCGCCCACGTACACGCTGGGCTTGTCCGCATCAGCGATATCGGCGGTGCGGGCTTTCAGGTCGGCGTCCCACTCCTTCAGCTTGGCAACAACCTCGTTGGCGTGATCCTCGGTGCCTAGGGCCTCACCGACGCAGGTGATGGAGTTGTACACGTTATCGGTGAACAGCTGGTTCTGATAGGTGATGCCAATAACGGGAATGCCCGTATCCTTTTGAAGGGCGTCGCACTCCTCGGCGCTGCGGCTCGAGATGATAACGTCGGGGTTGAGATCCATCAACTGCTCTTCGTTGACGTTGGTCTCAAGCAGATGGTTGCCGTTGCTGGTGGAAGGCAGGTTGGCGAAAAGGTCTTTGTAGGCGATTGCATACGGACGGTTCATAGCCGGGGTGGTTTCCATTTCGGTGACGGCAATGAGCTTGTCCTGAGCACCGGCGTACACCACAAAGCGGGCGCCGCTGCCAACCGTGGCGGCAGTCTTTGCGTCCTTCGGCACCTCAACGCTGCGTCCATAGGCGTCGACGACCGTTTTCGTTGCGGCAGCGGACGAACTGGCGGCAGATGCGCTGCCCGACGCTGCGTTATTCGATCCGCATGCGGTAAGCGTCAAGGTGAACACGGCAAGCGCCGCCACGAAGATCGCCGCAAGCTTCAGCGAGAATCTCTTCTTCATGCAAGAATCCTTTTCTTTAGAGGTCCTCTATTGGTGCTACGAACTTCTATTTCGTAACACATCGGAATCTTAGCACCGAAAAGTCGCAGACGCGGGCAAGAAATCCCAAGAATGGCTCATTTCAGATGAACGGCGATTACGGAAGAGGTTTTGCATGAAGCGCGGGGGCGCGGATTTGCGCGGGGGCGGAGGCGATTGGCGAGAGCTTGCGCAGGAGGAATGCGCTCGAGAAGGGCAGGTTACGAAAGCGGTGTCGGAGTACACGCTGGAAAACCCACGGGAAGAAAACCCGCCGAAAAGCCAGCCGGAAGAATCTCGATGAAGAAGCCCGCCAGAAAAAGAAAAACCCGCCGAAGCGGGTTGAGCGTTTTAAATGGTGCGCCCTGGGGGATTCGAACCCTCGACGTACTGATTCGTAGTCAGTCCCTCTATCCAGCTGAGGTAAGGGCGCACTTAATCAAACAGCAAAAGATATTCTAGCCAACCGAGCGAACATGTCAACGACTTTTTTAAATCGATCTACCCATCACGGAATATCCACTTCTTGAGAAAAGCGAGGGAAGTACAGTTCAATCGTACCGCCGAATACGAAACGGCGCGGGTACAACCGGTTTCCGTCAGAACCGCCGAGCATGGCAGGTGTGCTCGACCGCAGCAAGACACCAGCAGGCCCCTGCGTCGGCATCTAGCGTTGGTCGATCGGGATGTACGGGCGCGGCGTCGCGAACGTGGTCTTGTACGCAGGGCGGATAATGCGCTTGGCAGAATAAATTTCCTCAAAGCGATGCGCAGCCCAGCCAGCCATGCGACCGCACGCAAACAGCGGCGTGAACAGATCCTCGGGGATGCCCATCATGGTGTAGACGAAACCGGAGTACATATCCACGTTGGCGCACATTTCCTTCGTGGTTCCCTTCACATCATGCAAGATCTCGGGCGCTAGGCGCTCCACCGTTTCGAGCAGCTTGAACTCGGCCTCGAACTCGGTACCGGCGGCAAGCTGCGAAGCGAAGTGCTTCAGAATGACGGCGCGCGGGTCTGATTTCGTGTACACAGCGTGGCCCATTCCGTAAATAAGGCCGCTGCGGTCATACGCCTCCTTACGAACGATTTTCGTCAGATAATCGGCTACGGCGCCTTCGTCTTCCCAATTCGCGACGTTCTGCTTCATGTCGGCATGCATCGCGCGCACCTGATGGTTCGCACCGCCGTGCTTGCGGCCCTTAAGCGAACCGATGGCCGCGGCATACGCGGAATACGGATCGGTATCGGCCGAGGAAAGCACGCGCATAGTGAACGTGGAATTGTTGCCGCCGCCGTGCTCGGCGTGCAGGCACAGCATGATGTCGAGCATACGCGCCTCTTCGGACGTGAACGAGCGGTCGGGGCGCAGCATGGAAAGGATGGTTTCGGCGGTGGACTGACCGGGGGTAAAGGGATGCAAGATGAACGACCCACCATAGAACTTCGCCTGCTTGCCGTAATAAGAACCAACCATGATGCGCGGCAGGCGCGAGATCAACGACAGCGCCGTGTGAACCTCATGTTCAGCGGAACGCGATTCGGCGTCGGGGTCGTCCGAATACAGCTGCAAAACGGAACGCGCCAGCACATTCATGATGTCAGGCGGGTTGCTTGACGTCATCAGGCTTGCCGTGAAGCCATCAGGCAGCTCGCGCTCGGAATCGATCACGTCGATGAAATCGTGCCACTGCTGCTTCGTGGGAAGTTCACCCATCAGCAACAAGTACGCGATCTCTTCGAAATTGAAACGATGCGTCGCAGCGTCGTCGCCCAGCAGCAAGTCGTAGATGTTGTAACCGCGGAAGGTGAGCGATCCCTCGTCAGGGATTTTGACTCCATCGGAAATCAAGTAGCCATGAACGTTGGAGATGTTAGTGACGCCCGCAACCACGCCCGTGCCGTCGGCGTTGCGCAAGCCGCGCTTGACGTCGAACTGCTGGAAGTAACTGGGATCGATGGTGTTGATGGACAACAGCTGATCGTACAGCCCGAACTTCTTCTTCTCGCTGGCCTCATCCATGGAAGTCTCCTTCGGTCAGGTGGTTTCGTCGATGATAGACCACGCGAACCCGCAGCGATAAACGCTTCATGCATGAAACAGACGCTTCATCAAGTTGTAACCAGGCTAGGGCCGCACGATCTGCCGGTTCGCTGTTGGAGTGCGGTATGATTCGAGCAACGAACATCAACGCTGGCCAGCAAGGGCGTCAGCCAAGACAAGGCAATCAATCGGAAGGCGAGACATGGCAACTCTTCAGAACGTGAAAATCGGATTCGTGGGATTTGGCAACATGGCAAGCGCCATGGCCGACGGATGGATCGCCAGCGGCGAGATTGACCCTAAGAACATGTGCGCCTGCGCCGGGCGCTTCGGCGCGCTGAAAGAGCGCTGCGCCACGCGTGGCATGACCGCATATGAAACGGCCGGCGAGGTAATCGCGAACGCCGACGTGGTCGTTGCCGGCGTGAAGCCCTACCTTATCGAGAGGGTCTTCTCTGGCAAGGAAGACGCCCTTAACGGCAAGATCGTCCTTTCCATCGCCTGGACCTGGGACAAAGAAAAGTGGGAATCCCTTCTGCCGGGCACCCACCACATCTCGACGGTGCCTAACATTCCCGTATCCGTGAACGCAGGCGTCATCGCAGTCGAGAAACAGAGCACGCTCGATGCCGATGAGGCCAAGCTGATCATGGGCCTTCTTGAGCTTTTGGGAACGCCCGTGAAATTAGACGGGTCGCTGCTTTGGGTTGGCGGCACCACCGCTTCGTGCGCGCCGGCGTTCATCGCCGTCGTCACCGAAGCACTTGCCGATGCAGCCGTGAAGAACGGCATCCCACGCGCCGATGCTTACCGCATCGTCAGCGCCATGATCGCGGGAACCGGAAAACTGCAGCTAGAAACGGGAATGCATCCCGCCGCGCTGAAGGACGCCGTGTGCTCGCCGGGCGGCGCAACCATCCGCGGCGTTGCGGCACTTGAGGAAGCGGGCCTGCGCAACGCGCTGATCAAGGCGATTGACGCCACGTTGAAATAAACCCGCCCGACCGAAGCAAGGCGGGATCTCAAAAAGACATACCCTGCAAATGAAGATCGGGGCGGCGTACCGAAGTACGCCGCCCCGATTGTTTACTTGTTCGACTTGTCCAAGCCAGCCTGCAAAACTGCAGCGATGTCGCTATCGGCATTAGTCGAATCGATGATGTCCTGAACCGAAATGCCCGAATACAGCATGGCGTAGCCCTTCGCCATCACTTTCTGCGTGTAACGAACGGCGGCAACCGCATCGCCGTTATCGCGCTTTTTAGACAGCGGATGGCGCGGCTGCTTATCTTCGGCACTCAAAGCCTTCGAGATGTCGTAGAGCGAGATCTTCTCGGGCTTCTTCGCAAGCTCATAGCCGCCGTTCTTACCCGGGTGGGCTTTCACGATCCCCGCGTCACGCAAGCGCAGGCACAGCTGAATCAAGTAATCGCGCGGGATGGACATCTGCTCCGCGATTTCTTTAGACGAGCAGACGCGACCTTCGATAGCAAGGTACACGACGGCGCGAAAACCGTAGTCAGACGACGCTTTGTTCTTCACAGGCGTCTCCTTTTCGTTTCAACCAACACCTTGATCGAGTGGACATCGATCCAAGGCAACCTCCCGAAGCTAACTCCTCCTACAAAGTTAGCCTCCCCTTATGCGTTCATAATCGCATCAATAGCAACGTTGACAAGTCGCATTTTTTCGAATCACAGCTAAAACAAGCATCCAACACAAGGGCGACCCGATCAGCCGCACCCCCAACAATAATGCGTTCAAACCGAGGTACGCAAGTAACCGAATCCCAACAAGATCAAGCGAGTTCCCAGCAAAATCTTGCCGCGCCCCGACATCTTTCAGCCCCCGGCAAAAGCAACAACGCGAATGCGAAAAGACGCCAGCAGGATTCAAACGAGCACAAGTCGAAACCTGACCAAAGCCCACCGTCCTCGTTAACTTTCGCAACGAATCGCCAATCATGTTAGGCACACGATAGAAAAACGTGTTAGCCTATCGATATGAATTGCTCAGAAGACATCCAAACTGCCAAGCAGCACATCCGTGAGATCGCACTGCAAAAGCGCGATGCCATTTCGTTTGTCGATCGCCTCGAACGCAGCGCGATCGTCTGCGAACGCATCGGCGAGCTTTTGCGCGATAAGCTCCCGGACATCCTCACTGACGAGGTGATGTCTTCTCCGACGTCCATTCCGACGCCCGAGCTTCCGTTCATGCGCCCTTACAACCCGCCAGAAGAAGCCAAGCGATGGCAAAGCTCTGGCATCGGCACCGAGGCCGCATCCTCGAACACGGACGACCAGCCGCTTGCGTGCAATGCCGGCCAGGAATGGATGTTCGAACCTCAGTCCACGCGCCCCGAAGACGAGAAGCCTGTTCTCGCGCTGTACTCCTCCATGAAAAGCGAGGTGGATCTAAGCGAGTTGGCACACGGGGCATTCGCGCACGAGTGGCGCGTCTGCTTCCCCGCCATGGTGCGCGACCCCGAAAACCCCAGCGATAAGCGCATGGAGTTCTTCGAGGTTACGTGGGCTCAGCTGAAAGCACTTGTCGATTCGTTCCTCTCTCATCAACTTCGCGTCTACACGGTTGAAGAGCTCGAATCGGCGGGATTCGCACATATCCTTCCCGACCAGATCACGGCCATCGTCGTTCCGCTCGTCGCATTCGACGACCAGAACAGGCGCTTGGGTTACGGCGGCGGGAATTACGACCGCTACCTGCCAAAACTGAACAAGGGCACCGTCATCATCGGTGCAGCCTTCGACGAACAGCAGGTTGACGCCATTCCCGTTGATCAACACGACTTGCCGCTGGAGAACATCGTCCACGCATAACAGCGTGCAGCCGGCGTGTACCCAAACACGGGGGCAACACCCGTCCAACCAGGGTCAAACACACGCCAACGCGAAACCAACAACAATCGAACAATGAGGGAGCAGGATTGTCATGCAACTCAACGAAATGCAGTTCGACCTGCTGAAGAAACAGCTTTCCAACCTTAAAGAGCGTTCGGCTTTCTATGCCGAAAAGTACGCCGATTTCGATCCCGCAACCGTCCAGGCTCAGGAAGACTTCGAGAACATCCCCTTCACCGAGAAGTCCGATCTTCGCGAAGCCTATCCGCTGGGACTTGCCGCCGTCCCCGAAGAAAAGATCGTCCGAATTCACTCCAGCTCGGGCACCACGGGCACGCCCGTCATCATCCCCTACACCCAGAAGGACGTTGACGACTGGGCAACCCTGTTCGCACGCTGCTACGAAATGGCGGGCGTCACCAACAAGGACCGTATCCAGATCACCCCGGGCTACGGTTTGTGGACCGCAGGCATCGGCTTCCAAGCGGGCGCCGAGCGCATTGGCGCGATGACCGTTCCCATGGGTCCGGGCAACACCGAAAAACAGCTGCAGTTCATGCGTGACATGCAAACCACCGTTCTGACTGCAACTTCTTCTTACGCCTTGCTTTTGGCAGAGGAAATCCAGGCTCGCGGCGTCCGCGACCAGATCGCTCTGAAGAAGGGCGTCATCGGTTCCGAGCGTTGGAGCCAGAAGATGCGCGAACGCATCAAGGATGAACTGGGCATTCAGATTTACGACATCTATGGCCTAACCGAAGTGTACGGCCCCGGCATCGGCATCAGCTGCGATTACGATCAGGGTATGCATTATTGGGACGACTACATCTACATCGAGATCCTTGATCCCGAAACGCTCAAGCCCGTCCCCGACGGCGAATGGGGCGAAATCTGCATCACCACCCTGGTCAAGGAAGGCGCGCCGCTTATCCGCTTCCGTACGCACGATCTGTCTCGCATCATTCCGGGCGAATGTCCCTGCGGCTCCAAGTTCCCGCGCTTGGACGTCATTCAGGGCCGCACCGACGACATGATGAAGATCAAGGGCGTGAACGTGTTCCCACGTCAGATCGAAGAAGTGCTTGCCCTGTTCCCCGAGCTGTCCAGCGAGTACCAAATCCGCATCTCGCATGTTGCCGGCCGCGACACCATGCGCATCTACGTCGAAACCGACGGTACGCATGACTTCTTGAAGACAGCTGAGCGCATTGCAAACGAGGTCAAGAGCAAGGTCGGCTTCACCCCGCTCGTGAAGGTGGTTGAGATCGGTCTTTTGCCTCGCTCCGAAAAGAAAACCAAGCGCGTCATCGACGAAAGGTACGACTAAAAAATCGGCTGCGGGCGCGAACCCCACAGCCACCCAACCAAGCACAAAAGATTGAAGCCGCCCTATTGGGCGGCTTCAATTGCTTTCAGGTTTAATTCCACAAATCGCGGTTTCACACAAACCTCGATCGCAGACTTCAAGTCGTCAAGATTCAACGGGATATGCCCCACCGACAGCGCCTTCGCAAGCAGCACGGTGTTAAGGGCCTTGCGATTGCCGATCTCCTCAAGGATGGCAGCGTCGTCAACTTCAACCAGCTTTTCGGGTTGATCAGCGAAACGCCCACGCAACCATGCAAGCACCTGCTCGGCCTGATACGGATCGTCACTCAATGCAGCCGTAACCGGCTGAACGCCCGTCGTCGCCGTTACCAGCAAACCATCGGAAGATAGGTACGGCAAAACGCGCGCGCCTTCGGCAGGTTCGAACGCGATAACCAAATCGGCGGTTCCGCGAGCGATAAGCGGCGCATGAACCTCTTCACCGTTGTTGCCCATGCGCACATGAGAGACAACGCTGCCGCCGCGCTGGGCCATGCCGATGGTTTCGGCGGTGCGCACGTGCCAGCCCTTCTCCTGAGCCGCCTGAGCAAGCACCTTGGCCGCAAGAACGGTTCCCTGGCCGCCAACGCCCGTAAGCATGATGTTAAGCATGGGTCTCCTCCTTCACCGCGCCGATGGCATCGAACGGGCAAACCTGCGTGCATAAGCCGCATCCGTTGCAGGCCCCGGCATCGACGAACGCTTGGCCGCGACCCTTGCTCTTCGGTCCCTCGGCGGCGGTATCGAACCCGATTCCCGGGCAACCGATCTCGGTGATGCACGCCTTGCAACCCGTGCACTTCAGCGGATCGATAACCACCGGAGCCGCAGGCTTCACCAACTGAATGCAAGGCGATTCGAACAGAATGGCCGACGGGCCCTCGAACTCGATGGCCTCACGCGCGGCGTCGACAGCCGCCTGCTTGTCCAACGGGTTCGCACGAACGATGCACTTGAAGCCGTTCGCGCGAAGCACCGCCTCGATCGAAAGCTTCTCGTTCACAGGACCCATTAGGGTAACGCCCGTGCCCGGATGGGGCTGCGCGCCGGTCATGGCGGTGGTTGCGTTATCAAGCACGACCACCGTGATGTCGTGGCCGTTGTAAGCGGCGTTCGAAATGCCGGTAGTGCCGCTTGCGAAGAAGGTCGAATCACCAACGAACGCAATGGCCTTCTTGCCGGGATCGGCAATCGCGAAACCTTGCGCCATGGTGATACCCGCGCCCATGCACAGGCAGGTGTCAACAGCATCAAGCGGTTTGGCGTTTCCCAGGGTGTAGCATCCGATATCGCCGCAATAAACGGCAGGGGTCTTGCCCAGCGCCTTCTTCACGGCGTAGAAGCTTCCACGATGCGGGCAGCCAGGGCACAGCACCGGAGGACGAACCGGAAGCTCAACCGTATCGAGAGCCGCAAAATCGTCGACAGCCAGCTCACCCAAACCGAAGAAGCCCAGCAGGCGAGTCTCTATGTCGTCGACGTCGTTCTCGCCACGCGCACGCGTATCACCCGTTTGCTTTCCCAAGACGTCGTAGCTGGCTTTCGTGCGGCCGGCGAATCGAAGCAGCTCGTCTTCGATAACGTAATCAAGCTCTTCAAGAACAAGAATACGCTCAAGACCCTGGACAAACGCCGAAACGCGCTCCGTCGGAAACGGAAAAGGCGTGCCAACCTGCATGAAGCGATACATTGGCAACTCTACACCAGCTGCAGCGGCCTTCGACTCGATCACGCTCAGCGCCTCAAGTGCATAAGCCGTGGAAACGCCGCCTGCCACAATGCCGATCTTGGCGCCGTCTGCGGCGATGGCGGCGTCCGTGTCGCACTTCGCGAGGCCGTTCGTGTAAACGGGGTTGAACACCCCCAGCGCCTCGCCATCAGCGCCAGCAGCGGCAGCCGTCGAGAAGTCATGCGCAATGTGAGGAAGACGATCCTCGATCTCGCCATGCGCCTCGAACGCGCGGCGCGGGAAGATAACCCATTTGCTGGGATCGCGCTGGAAACCGCCCTCGGGAAGAGGACGCGCAAACGTTTCATCGGCAACGTCGAAGAACGCGGATGCGTGGTCGATGCGCGTGGTGGGACGTACGATGACGGGAGTGGAATAACGCTCGGACAGATCGAACGCCTCGCGCATCATGGCGAACGCCTGCTCAGGCGTGGCGGGGTCCAAAACAGGAACCTTGGCGAACGCAGCATAACGGCGCGTATCCTGCTCGGTTTGCGACGAGATGGGACCGGGGTCGTCGGCAACCAAAAGAACCAAGCCACCACGAATACCCACGTAATTCAGGCACATCAGCGCATCAGAGGCAACGTTCAAGCCCATCTGCTTGCAGGTGAACAAGCAGCGGGCGCCTGCATATGCCGCGCCGCCCAGAAGCTCAAGGGCGGCCTTCTCGTTCGTCGACCATTCGACGTACACATCGTGCGCCGTTCCTGCCGCATGCAGCTTCGCCACCGTCTCGACGATCTCGGACGAAGGAGTTCCCGGATAGCCAGCGACCACGTTGACTCCGGCCTCAAGGGCGGCATGAGCCAAAGCCTCGTTGCCCATCAGCAATTGCTTCGCCATATGCACCTCTCTTTAAATACTGTAAGCAAATGCGCGGACGCCCAAACGCCCGCGCACTGTTGTTCAAAATCGAAGTTGCCTTCGGTTATCCGTTTTCCAAGACCTTCTTTTTGTACTTCTCGGTGATCTCCCGAGTAACCTGCTCTCGAGTTTTTTCACCAGATGCCATACTTCTTAAGTTCTTGTAGCAGTCGCGCGATAATGGCATGTTTTCCACGGCCATGGTCGCCGCAACCTGCTCTATCGCGTGACTTTGCATTAATCCTCGGTCATCTGACGCTTGAAGTCGATGATCTTCTGCTGCATGGCAGCGTCGCCCGTTCCCAGCATCTGAACAGCCAGGATAGCGGCGTTCTTCGCACCGTTGATGGCGACGGTGGCGCACGGCACGCCCGAAGGCATCTGAACCATGGACAGAAGAGAGTCAAGACCGCCCAAGTCGGAGGTCTTCATAGGAACGCAGATAACAGGGTTGGGGGTGTACGCCGCAACGACGCCGCCCAGATGAGCTGCCTTGCCGGCGGCGGCGATGATCACCTTGATGCCACGCTCATGCGCAGTGGAAGCCCACTCATGAACCTCAAGCGGCTTGCGATGCGCGCTGGCAACTTTCACCTCGTACGCAACGCCGAACTCGTCGAGCTGCTGCATGCATGCCTCCATGGTGGGCATGTCGGATTTCGAACCCATGATGATGCCGACAACCGGCGTGTTTTCGTTTGCCATCTCTCGTCTTCTCTCCAATTGGGAAATTCCAGAACAAACTAGCTTTTTAGAATTATGGCACGAGGTTTCGGCAGCATCGGGCAAAAGCGAAAAGTTCACGCATCGAGGTCTAAGAAGAAATACCCCGGAAAGCAAAACGGGAGCCCGAAGGCTCCCGATTATTTATGGTGGTCAGAGGGGGACTTGAACCCTCGGCACGCGGATTTTCAGTCCGCTGCTCTACCAACTGAGCTACCTGACCATATGCACCAATTGCGATGCGAGTTGATAGTTTATCGGAAAGCACTACGTCGGTCAAGCACTAATTCTTGTTTTGTGAACACGATTTCCAATTTCATCGAAAGCCGCTGTTCACAACCACATCGCCGCAGTTCGCGTGGGGTGTTTCCGATTTACGCCAATCCAAGCGACTGCCACAAAGGCACGCTGGCCAAGCATGCGATCAAGTTGATCACCATGAATGCGATGTCAAACGACAGCGTGTCCTCGTGCTCGCACATGTCGTGGCCGGTTGCACGAAGGATCGGAATGAACACGTTGTTGGTGAAACGCAGGTGCCAAACGTTCGCCGAAGCGCCGCAGACGAACAACGTAACGAACGGGTTGATGCCCGCAGTAGCGGCAACGCCACCAAGAGCCGCCAGGAAGATGACCTGCGTTGCTGTGGACGAAACGACAACCAAGCGAACCAGATACGTCAGGATGCAGACCGCGAACACATAGATATAGGGGCTCGCGACGATCGGAGCGGCAATAGGCTCCATGACGGTTGCCAGCCACGTGGAAATACCCAACTTCGTCAAAAGCGACGCCAGAGAAAGGATGCCGCCGATCAAGATCAGCGTGTCCCACGGCATGCGCTCGGTAACGTCCTTCGTATCTGCCAAGCCGATAACGGCCATGATCGCAAAAATGCCCACGCTGACGATTGCTGCAGACAGGCCCACTTTGCTGCCGAAAATCCAGCCGATCACGGCAACAGCCAGCAATGCGATGGTGGCCTTCTCGGCGTTGGACATGGGGCCCAAGTCCTCGAGCTGCTTTGCTGCGAAACCTTTTTCTCCAGCTGCTACAACAGGCTTGCTTTGCGGCTTGTTCGCACCGGAAATGAACAAAATCACGATGTACGACAGCACGGCAACCACGACAAACCAAATCGCGCAGGCAGCGAACCAGCTGGTCCACGTCCAGTTTGCCTGCTGATCGGCGGGGAGCATGCCGATGGTGATCAGAACAGGCGCCGCGCCGGTCATGAACGCGAAGCCTAGAATGCCAGCGGTCACCCAAACAGCCAAGAACATGCCCGTTGCCTGCTTGCTGCTACGCTCGTAGCCAAGTGCCTTGCTAGCAGCGGCAGCGATGGGCGAGAGGATAACGCCCTTGCCGATAAGTGCCGGAATAAACGGCGACACGACCAATCCGGTGGCGTAGAAGGCGGTCATCTGGCCTCGGTAGGTTTCGGGGAACAGGCGAAGAACCCAAAACGCCAGGCGCTTCACCAAGCCCGTTTTCGCGATAACCGTCGAAATGCCGAATGCACCGAACAGCACCCAAATGGTGCCGTCGGCAAACGACGAGAACACGTCGCCGAACTTCGCCAAACCGAACACGACATACGCCGTCAAGCATGCCAGAAAGGCAGCCCAGTCAGGCACAGCACGAAGAACAAGCCATGCGACGACGCAGACGAAAACGCCCGCGTAGATCATCGCCGGCTGAGTTAACCCCTCCGGCGCGGGGATAACACCGATGATCACGGCGATGATCACCGGGATCACTATCTTAAGAACCTTTTTCGTAGTAGCGCTCACGAAATCAGCCTCCCTTGTTGTTTTCAATTTAGACGCGATCTTAGCAAACCCTAACTTTGATCTTCCGCACTTCCACGAACTGTAACTTTTCTTAATCAGCTAATAACAAAAGGCGCCCTTGAGACCCTTTGCATAGTGCGGAACGTGGGGTTCCGCGTACAAAAAAAGCGCGTCCTTGCGGGACGCGCTTTTTCAGAAAGGGAGCCAGATTACATCAGGCCGAGCATCTGCCAAACCGGAACGCTTGCGAGGCAACCAATCATGTTGATGACCATGTAAGCGTAGTTGAACGGCATGGTGTCTTCGTGCTCGCACATTTCACCGTTCTGAACACCAAGCAGCGGGATGAACTCGTTGTTGGTGAACTTGAGGTGCCAAACTGCGGTAGAGCAGAGGCAAACGAACAGGGTGACGTACTCGCTGATGCCGCAAGCTGCAGCGACGGAACCAAGAGCAGCCAGGAAGATAACCTGGGTTGCGGTAGAAGAAACAACAACCAGACGAACAAGGTACGTAAGGATGCAGACAGCTGCAACGTAAACGTAGGGGTTGGAAACGACCGGAGCGGCGATAGGAGCCATGACGCCGGCAATCCAACCAGCGATGCCGAGCTGAGTCAGCAGAGAAGCCAGGGAGAGGATGCCGCCAATGAAGATTGCGGTGTCCCAGGGAATGTTGCTGGTGAGGTCCTTGGTGTCAACCAGGCCGATGACAGCCATGATGGCGAAGATGCCGACAGAGATGATCGGAGCGCCCAGGCCGATCTTGCTACCGAAGATCCAGCCAAGGATGGCGATGAAGACCAAGATGCCGGTGAGCTTCTCGGCGTTGGACATTGGGCCCATTTCCTTGAGCTGATTCTTGGCAAAGCCCTTCTCGAAGCTGGTCTGCTCGAGAGCTTCCTTGTCGCCCTTCTTGGGGCCGTAAAGAGCAAGGATGACGATGTAGGACAGAGCTGCGACGACGATCAACCAAACGGCGCAGGCACCAAGCCAGCTCATCCACGTCCAGTTAGCCTGCTGCTCGGCAGGAAGCATGCCGATGAGGATCATGACCGGGGCAGCACCGGTAAGGAATGCGTAACCCAGAATGCCGGTAGTAACCCAGACGGCCAAGAAGATACCGGTTGCAGCCTTGCTGCGAGCGGCATAACCAAGAGACTTGGTTGCAGAAGCGGCGATGGGGGTAACCATGACGCCCTTGCCGATCTTAGCAGGGATCCACGGGGTGATGGCGAAGCCCGCAACAAAGAATGCGGTCAGCTGACCCTTGTAGTTCTCGGGGAACAGAGACAGGATGGCGAAAGCCAAACGCCTAACCAGACCGGTCTTCACCAGAGCGCAGGTCATGCCGAATGCGCCGATGAGCAGCCATACGGTGGAGTCAGCGAAGGGCGCGAAAACCACGCCGAACTTAGCAACGTTGAACACCACATATGCGGAAATGCATGCCAGGAAGGCAGCCCAGTCGGGAACTGCACCAAGCATGAGCCACACAACGACGCACTCGAAGATACCCAGATAGGTCATCGCTTCTTTGGTCAGCCCCTCAGGCGGCTGAATCATGGCGATGATCACGCCAACGATCGCCGGGATAGCGATTTTGAGCGCTTTCTTCACTCCTTCATTCATTTTTCTTTCTCCTTTATCGGTTTTTCCAACAGTTTGTAGTTCCGTCGGATTCCTTATCGTGATAAATATAGCAAGGAAAGAGTTTTTGTGTCATAGAAGTTACGGTTATTTCGATTTTCTATGGCAGTTCTTGCATCTATTAGAAAGCGCCTATATCGGTAGATACTGGTCAGCTCAAAACCAATGCAAAGTAACCAACCATCCAGCGCTCAATGCGCTCGCTTCGCATTGGTTTCCGAACGGCAAGGTCGCAACTTATGAAGATCACGGTCCAACAACTCAGATACCTGCTGAAAGCCGCCGAAATCGGCTCGATTTCGAACGCCGCGAAGGAACTGTCCATCGCGCACGGAACCATTTCCGAGGCCATCAGCCAAGTCGAGAAAGAGCTTGGCTTCGAGGTTTTCACCCGCAGCAAGCAAGGCATCACCCCCACCGAGAAGGGCATCGAGGCCTTGGCTTATGCGCGTCGCGTCACCGAGAGCATGAATGCGTTCGAGGACCACTACAGCAGCCACTCGTCTCGTATTGGCCGCTTCACCGTCTCAACGCAGGAATTCAAGTTCGTCATTGCCGCGTACAACCAGGTCACAAACACACTTGACCCATGCCGCTACGAGTTCGCCGTGAACCTCAGGCAGTTCTTCAAGCCTGCAGACGATGTGTATGTGGGCATCAGCGATATCGGGGTCATGTTCGTCATGAAAGAAAACGAGCAGCTTCTTTACGACCGTCTTGAAGAAAAAGGGCTTGAATTCCATCCTCTGTTCAAGGCCAACTTCTGGGCCTATCTGGATCGCAATCACCCGCTGGGCGATCGTGAAACCGTCTCGCTGAAAGAACTTTCCGCATATCCCGAATTCTCATTCGAAAACTTCCGTCATATGAAAATGACCGGTCGTTCGCAGCTCACCACCCCGTCTAACTTGCGCGGGCGCAACACCATCGCCCCCGACGATCTGGCGCATCCCGACCTGATCTCGCAAATCGCCGAAATCGACGGCTTTGCACTTTGGGTAAACCTCTTCCCAAACCATGCTCCCTACGATCGCACGGTCATCATCCCGCTTAAGGAAGAGAAGTGGATGAAAATCGGCTACATCATCCAAAAGGGACGCGAGCTCAACGAGGTCGAGCAGCGCTTCGTCGACTTGATGAAGACATACGACCCCACACTGCGCAACTAATACCCGCACCGCATCTCAAACAGCATCGCGCGCTTGAAGATCACAGGTAACCTTGACGCAGACGTAAAAGAACTCACGCGCGCGACGAGTGCCCCATGCGAAAACCACATGCCTATCATCCTGCCCACGCAGGAAACCCTCACCACCAACGACAAAGCCCAACTCCCGAGATCTCGGAGCTGGGCTTTGTTGGTTTTGCTTGTTGAAACTGCGCCGCGAAACGCAGAAACAGCTGTTAGGCGCAGGGCTTGCCGGCACCGAACAGAAGCTCGCGCTCCTCGTTCGGCAAAGCCGCGCGAGCCTGATCGCGCAGGTTGTTCACGCCGATGAAGAACTGCCTCATCATGGCAACCACCAGGTAGCGGCCTTTCTTGGTAAGCGTGATCTCGAGCTCGTTGTCCTTGTCGATGGCGCCGACGGACTTCATGAACATCATTTCCATCGGCAGGCCGTTCTCGACCGTGCAACCGAAATCGCGCTCCCACTGCTTCTTGTCCAGGCGCAGGCCGAACAGCTGCATCAGGAAACGATAACGCATGCGATCATGCAGGTTGAAATCGGTCTTGCCCATCAGAGACATGCGGCCGCTTTCGATTGCCTTGTTGTACTCCTTTACCGAGAACGTGTTCACGTACAGGCTGGAGCCCAGATACGTGATGCCGCCGGAGCCGATTGCAGGGTATTCCTCGTACTCAACCACGTACTCGTCGATCATCTGATCCTTGGAAGCCGTAGCGGCTGCCGCAGGGGTCAGGGCACCGTTGTCGTAGTCGAAACGATTGTACGTCCAGGCGCTGCTGTGCGTGAACAGCGGATGAATGCCGCCGGTCAGCAGCTCGTCGATAACCTCGTACAGGCGCTGTTCGCGGTTGTAATCTACCTTGCCAACCGTGCGAGCAAGCGAGCGCTCGACGGAAGGCGAAGCCATCAGCGGATAGAACGTGGTCTGCGTCGCACCCGATTCAACGATCTTCTCGATGTCGTTGATCAGCATTTCCTCGGTCTGAGCCGGGAAGTTGAAGATCATATCGACATTCATCGAGGTGAAGTAGGGCACGGCAGTTTTGATGCGCTCGAGGATCTCTTCAGCGCTGCCGTACTTGTCGAAACGGTCCATTTGCTTAAGCAAACCGTTGTCAAAACTCTGAACACCAACGCTCAAACGCTGGACGCGGCCCTTCAGCTTGTCCAAGTACTCGGGCGTAAGGTGGTTGGGGTTGGTCTCGCTGGAAACCTCTTCGATCGAGAAATTCTCACGAGCCATGTCGATGATGTCGCACAGCTCATCGATCATGATAGTGGGCGTGCCGCCGCCGATGTACAGGCTCTTGAAGTCGTACCCCAAGTCCTTCAGCATCAGCATTTCCTTCTTCATGTTCTTGAAGTAAGGAATGGCACGATCCTCGCTGAACGGGAAGCGATTGAACGAGCAATACGGGCAAAGACGCTCACAGAAGGGCACGTGCATGTACAGCATGTAGTCCTTGCCGGGGGTGGGTCCGGGAAGAGCCGTCTCGGTCGTGGGATTGATTTTCAAGTAGTTCTTCGAGGCCTCACGAACGGCCGTGCTGATCAAACGCTCCGAAATCATCGTTGGCTAATCCTCCGTCGAATTGCCTTCCATTGCCTTCATTGCCTTAAGGCCGATATCCTGACGATACTGCTTACCCTCGAAATTAATGAGGTCGCAAGCGCGATATGCAAGGTCACGCGCCTCCTCGAACGTGTCGCCCATGGCGACGACGTTCAGGACACGGCCTCCGGAAGTAATAAGCTCGCCGTCGGCGTTCACCTTGGTGCCCGCGTGGAACACGGTGACGCCGTCAAGGTCGTTGGCATCCTCGACACCAAGAACAACCTTGCCCTTCTCGTAAGCGCGGGGGTAACCCTCGCTTGCAAGAACGACGCCGCAAGCCCACTGATCAGACCACTCAAGCTCGACGTCCTCAGGACGACCTTCTGCAACAGCCATCATGACGTCCACCAGGTCGCTCTTCAAACGGGGAAGGACCACCTGGGTTTCGGGATCGCCAAAGCGGGCATTGAACTCAAGCAGCTTCGGACCCTGCGGGGTAAGCATGAAACCGCCGTACAGAACGCCACGATAGTCGTTATCGAACTCCTGAGCGGTAGCTGCAGCCGCGCGCTCCATGATGTCGCGCATGGCATTGAGCTGATCGGGGGTGACGATGGGAACAGGCGAGTAAGCGCCCATGCCGCCGGTGTTGGGACCCAAGTCGCCGTCGAACGCGCGCTTGTGGTCCTGAGCGGTGGACATGCAATGGGCCTTGCCGGCCGAGACGAACGCGAACAGCGAGCACTCGGGGCCGGTCAGGCACTCCTCGATGACAACGGTGGAACCGGCCTCGCCGAAAGCGCCGGCGAAGCACTCGCGGACGGCATCTTCCGCAGCCTCTTCGCTGTCGGCGACGACGACGCCCTTGCCGGCAGCAAGACCGTCGGCCTTGATGACGATAGGCGCGCCGACTTCGCGAACGTACGCGAGGGCAGATCCCTCGTCGGTGAATACACCGTACTTGGCAGTGGGAAGATCGTAGCGCTCCATGAATGCCTTGCTGAAGGCCTTGCTGCCCTCAAGCTGAGCGCCCTGAGCATCGGGGCCGAACACCGCGACGCCGGCTGCGCGCAAAACATCTGCAACGCCCGCAACAAGCGGAGCCTCGGGGCCGATGACTACCAGGTCGATGGCGTTCTGCTGAGCGAACTCCAAAACAGCCTGACCGTCATTGGCATCAAGAACGGGGACGTTCTGAGCGATATCCGACGTGCCGCCGTTACCGGGAGCAACGTACAGGTTCTGGGTTTTCGGGGACTGCGCAAGCGCCCAAGTGATGACGTGCTCGCGGCCGCCGCCGCCCAAGACCAGGATGTTCATTTAATTAGTCCTCCTCGCGATACCAGCTGCGCATGATGGTCTGATCACGATCGGGGCCGACGGCCACGATGCTGATGCGCGCACCGGTAAGTTCTTCAAGATGCTCAACGTACTTGCGGGCGTTTTCGGGAAGCTCGTCGAAGTTGCGGCAACCCGTGATGTCAACGCCCTTCCAACCAGGCAGTTCCTCGTAGATGGGCTTCGCATGGAACAGAACGCTCTGCTGCATGGGGAAGTAGTCGTAACGCTTGCCGTCGCATTCGTACGCAACGCACACCTTGATGGTGTCGAACGCGGAAAGAACGTCGAGCTTGGTTAACGCGATGTCGGTAAGGCCGTTCACCTCAACCGCGTAACGGCCGATAACGGCGTCGAACCAACCGCAACGACGCTTGCGGCCGGTGGTCACGCCATACTCGTGGCCAACTTGGCAAAGCGTCTCACCGGTCTCGGCTTCCTCGCCCACGCCGCCGTCTTCGGCGAACTTCTGCTCGGTGGGGAAAGGGCCGCCACCGACGCGGGTGATGTAAGCCTTCTCGATGCCAAGCACACGGTCGATGTGACGCGGGCCGATGCCCGTACCCGTCACAGCGCCACCGGCGCAGCAGGAAGAAGAGGTGACGTACGGATAAGTGCCGTGGTCAACGTCAAGAAGCGTGCCCTGAGCGCCTTCGAACAGGATGCTCTTGCCCTCGCGGACAGCACCGTTCAAAAGCTCGGTGGTCTCGACGATGTAAGACTTCAAGATACGGGCGTAAGGAAGATACTCCTCGCAGATCTCCTCGACCGTGTAGGTGTGGATGCCGTAGATCTTCTCGAGGATGGGGTTCTTCTGGGAAAGAGCCGTCTGAACCTTCAGGCGGAAGATCTTCTCATCAAGAAGATCCTGCATGCGGATGCCCTTGCGAGCGATCTTGTCCTGGTAGCACGGACCAATACCGCGCTTGGTGGTTCCGATCTTGTTTTCGCCAAGGCTCTTCTCGTCGGCACCGTCGAGATCCTTGTGATACGGCATGATGACATGCGCGTCGCACGAGATCTTCAATGCCTTGCAAGAAATACCCTCGGCTTCAAGCATTGCCATCTCTTTGATCAGGACGCCGGGGTCGATGACCACGCCGTTGCCGATGACGGGCGTGCAGTTCTCATACATGACGCCGGACGGCATAAGATGAAGGGCCAGCTTCGTGTCGCCATGGATGACGGTATGACCCGCATTGTTGCCTCCCTGGTAACGTACGACGAAATCGTAGTCGCGGGAGATCAGGTCGGTTACCTTGCCTTTGCCCTCGTCGCCCCACTGAGCGCCAACGAGTACAGTGTTCATGACATGCGTCCTTTCGCTTAAAAGCGGCAAAATGGATTTAACGAACAGCTTTTGATTATATTACAGATCGATCACCGTGCAGGCTGGGTCGGCCATGCCCATCGCTTCTACCACTTCTTCATGACAGGTGAAGACGATGACTTGGCGCGTGCGCGCAAGCTGGGCCAATGCGCGAGCCGCACCTGCACGACGCTGCGAGTCGAAGTTGACCAGGATGTCGTCCGCCAAGATAGGCACCGACTCGCCGACGTTGTCCGCGCACATCAGCAAAGCAATGCGCAACGCCAGGTAAAGCTGCTGGCACGTTCCAAGCGACAGATGCTTGGGATCGCGCTCGTTGCGGGCCGCATCGGTGGCGATGATCGTGCCTTCCGACGAAAGAGCAACGCGAATCCACGCGCCGTCAGTCATGAGCGACAGAAGCTCGCCCGCGCGGCGGTACACCTCGGGCTGACTGCGCGACTCCCACTCCTCAACCGCTTTCTCAAGAAGGAAGCGCGTCGTCAGCAGATTGGCAAGCTCAGCCTTGCCGTCAGCCATACGCGTGCGAATCTCCTGGTAATGCTGTTTCGCCTCGTCGAGTTCGCGCATATCGCGGGCGCGGGCCAACTGCTCGCCCAATTCGCCATAGCGCAAGCCGATCTTCTCAAGCGAGGAAACCATCTCGTCGCGTTGCGCCGACTTACGGGCAACCACCTTGCCGATAGAGGATTCGTCGAGCGGAGTTGTACGCGTGGCAGACGAAACAAGGTTCGCCCACTCTTCATCGGCAATTTCGCCAACCGAGCGGATCAACCTATTACGCTGCATGTCCAAATCGGACAGAGAATTCTTCGCGTTCGCCAAACTGATCTCATACGACGCGGCCTGCTGATTGCGCAGTTCGTTTTTGGCGCGGAAATCGCGGACTTCGTCAAGAATGGAGCGAGCGACGCGAATGGATCCACCGGCCTGACCGAACCCGTTGCCGGAAAGCCAACGGGCAACCTGCTCGTCAACGGCATCCTTGGCCGCTTTCGCCTGATCGAGTTTCTTCTGATCTTGAAGCATCACCCATTGGGTGTCTTGCAAACGCGAGTCGAAGGTCTTCTCGTCACGCTCGGGACGGGCAACCAAAAACACGGCTGCAGCCGCCAGCACCAAGGCGAATAGAATGAGCACCGCGCCCAAAACCGAGAAGGAAAGGCTGCCGATCTCACGCCCCTGCATGAAAACGGGAACGCCCAGAACAGCGAAAACGATGGGGAGCGCGGTTGAAAGAACTATCTTCAAGGTGCGCTGGTTGTTTCTGTCAGTGGCTTTCGCCTCGTTGCCTTGCAACTCAGTCAGGGCATCATACGCAGCCACAGATGCAGCGTAGTCGCTCTCCGCGGTTTGCAGCGCGTGGTCGGCGCGCACCTGACGTTCCGACAAGTCGTCCATCTTCTCGCGCAAAGCACGCTCTTCAACAGGAGCAAGTTCAAGCAGCTCAGACTCGAAAGCGTTCGCCTCGTTTTCTGGGGTGGCGTCGCGCTGCCAATCGCGAGCCTGCTCTTTCAAGTCGGCAAGCTCGTCAAGCAGGATCTCTCGCTGCTCGTCCATCCTTTTCAACTGTGCGCGCTTGTCAATCAAAGAGTCAATCTGCTCGTTGGCGCTAGAGATTCGGCGCGAAAGTTCCTCGCGCTTACCCTCAAGCGCGCGGTACTCGCGCGTCTCCGACTTCAGGCGCTCGGTCTCGTCAACCGCACGCTGGATACGCGCACGGGTCGCCTTCATGTCGTCGGCGATTCGCACGAGAGAATTCGTCGCCGATGCCGCCTTGGACGAATACGCCTGGATTCGATCGTTCACATCCGCAAGGGCATATGTCGGACTTGCTTCGGTTCCCGAACCCGCAGTAAGCAAATGAGAGGTGATGTCGGTGGTGTTGCGAAGCGACCTCAACTCGTCAGACGTCAGCAAGAACATCGTGCGGAACGTCTCGCGGTCGATGTCGGCCACCACGCTCTGATCGCCGATCAGGCCATCGGCATTGCGCGTGCGGGAAATCACCGTTTCATTTTCAAGAACAGTTCCCTGAACAGGTGATTCATCGAGTGTTTCACGTGAAGCATCTTCGGCAAGGGAAGAATCTCCTGCTTCGAGTGCCCCTTCCGGGCGCTCGGCGAACACCAGCGCGCCTGCACGTTCGGCGTAATCGGGCTTGTAGGTGTTTCGATTCGTACGTGCGTCTTCCCAACCGAAGAGCAAGCCGCCAACGAACTGCGAGAGGGTGGTCTTACCCGCCTCGTTCTTGCCGAAAACAACGTTCATGCCAGGCGCGAACGGCCCGACGGTTTTGTTGGAGAACGCACCGAAGCTATCAATGCGAGCGTATTTCAAGAAGCGTTTCATTTGGACGCCTCCATAAGCAAATCAAGTGCAAGGTCCTCAGCTGCGTTCACACATCGCTTGGGGTGCTCGATCACGTCAGCGGGAAGATCCAACCCACGCGCCAAGAACTCCTCGGTAAGATAGCGGTTCAGCTCGGCAGGGGACTTCCTTGCCTGATCGGCAATCGCCATAAGCGAAGCGGGGAACAAGCCTTCCTTCGCTAGGGCCTTCTTATCGAACGGCGCTGAGGTTTTGTCGATGATCGCGTCGCAAAAGAAAACAGGGTAGCTCGCGTTCACGTTCTCGCGAATATCCTCGATCACGCGGCTGCGCGAAAGCGTTTCATGCAAGTCAGTCTTGCCGGTAAGCGTGACGCGAACGCACATCTCTTCGCACTGAGCCTTGCCGTTCGCGCTGAACATCTCTTTCAAAATGGCCGAGGTGACATCGGCGACTGTCAAGCAAGCCGAAATGTCCACTTTCAGCTTCTCCCACACCACGCTTGCTGTGGGGATGAACCGCAGCAGGGGATCCTTCTTCTCTTCCAAAGTAACCAGGTAGCACCCACGAGAACCATCCTCGTTGATATCGCGACCCTGTACGTCGCCCGAGAACACCACGCGTGGGTTTTTCAGCGATGGGTACGCCTGACGCCTATGGATGTGCCCGCATGCCCAGTAATCGACGCCACGGTCAAGCAGCGAGGCTGGCTTCACCGGAGCCTTGAAATCCTTATCAAGTCCCGTATGAATGACGCCCACCATGAACGGAGCTTTATCGATTGCCTTCAGATTGGCTTCGAGCTTTGGATCGGATTGCGCATGCGCGCCGCGCGACGCGTCGGCGGCAGCAGTGAATTGGCGCTTAAGTGCAGACACCGCTTCCGTGCGCGAGATCCCTTCCGAGATGTCGCGGTCTTCGGGCCATGTCTGGTTGAAGAAGCTGCGACCGCCCAGCAAGCACAACGGTTTGCCGTTGCGCGAGTACACCGCAAACGTCGGCGACTCGGCACCGAACATCACCGTATTCGACGGGAACTCGGCGAAATCCCTGCTCCACGAGGTATACGGGTCGTGATTGCCCGTTACCAGATACACGGGGATACCGGCCTCGTTCAAACGCTGAAGACCCTTGAAGAAGCCCATGTAGTCGCCGTACGAAGCCCGCGCCGTGTCGAAGACATCGCCGGCGATGATAACGAAATCAACCTCGTTGTCTATCGCTGCGTCGATGACGCGACCGTACGCCTCCATAATCGCACGCTCAAGACGTTTCGACCATGCCGGTGAAAGCGATCTTAAGCCGCGGAAGGGCGCACCTATGTGAAGGTCCGCCGCATGAATGAATGTCACTTGTTTAGCCATGGCTTCAGTTTAGCGCGTATGAGGCAATCGCGGGGAGACAAGGATGGTGTTGGGAACGCATCCTCGCGCGAAAAGACATCGGGGGCGCGTATCAAAAACGCGCGCCCTGATAAATCGATCTTCTTGAATGGTTACCTGACAGCAGAAAAACCCTAGTACGGAACGCGTGAGTCGTCCGCGTAGTCCATAAAGCGGGTTCTTTCGGGAATGAAGGTAAGCGTGATGTCACGCGTGGCACCGTTACGATGCTTGGCGACGATAAGCGTAGCCGTGTTCAAATCGGGACGGCTGTCTCGCTCGGCCTCGGTTTCATCCATGCTTCGGTCGATGAACATGACGATATCGGCGTCCTGCTCGATACTGCCCGATTCACGAAGGTCGGAGAGCATCGGGCGCTTATCGGCGCGCATCTCAACCTGACGAGAAAGCTGCGACAGCGCGATAACAGGCATGTCCATTTCCTTCGCGAGAATCTTAAGGCCTCGGGAGATCTCGCCGATCTCAACAGCACGGTTGCCATCGCCGCGCAACTTCGGCGAAGACATTAGCTGAAGGTAGTCGACAACAATAAGCCCGTTGCCCTGAACATGTCGCAACTCGCGACGAGCCTTGGCGCGCGCCTCGAGAATAGAAAGGCCGGGCGTATCGTCGATGTACATATCAAGCTTTGAAAGCCTGTTGCACGCATCGGCGAGAGCGCCCCAATCGGCATCGGATAGCTTGCCCGAACCGCGCACAGAGGAAAGCGCAACGCCTGATTCCGACGAAAGAATACGCTGAACCAGCTGAATGGCACTCATTTCCAGCGAGAAGAAGGCAACCGAAGTACCGCGCTTCGCAGCGTTGGTTGCTAGATTCAAAGCAAATGAGGTCTTACCAACACCAGGTCGAGCTGCCAAGATGACAAGGTCTCCGCCGCGCAGGCCATGAAACAGACTGTCGACGTCAGCGAAACCCGTGGGAACGCCCTGCATGTCGCTTTGATTCTCGGACATGCGCGTGATCTCTTCGAACGCAGAGGTGATAAGAGAATCCATCTTCACGAACGTAGAGGAGATGCGCTGCTCGGTTACGTTGAACAAGGTTTTCTCGGCAGTCTCAACAACCTCGGAAAGATTGTCAGGCGCTTCATACGCAAGCGCGTTGATCTCGGCTGCGGCGTAGATCAAGTCGCGCAGCACCGACGTGCGCTTCACGATGTCGGCGTGGTTCTGCCAATTGGTAAGAGCGAACGTGTTATCAGCCAGGGAAAGAATGTATTCGCGACCACCCACAGCTTCAAGCTGGCCTGAAGCAGCAAGCGTGTCGGCAAGAGAGATCTGATCGATAGGGATGTTGCGCTCGTTCAACCCGTACGCAGCCTCGAAGATGACTCGATGAGCAGGGCGATAGAAGTTGCTGGGCTTCAGCTTGACCAGAATATCCTCGGCAGCCTCAGAGTTCAGCATAAGAGCAGCAAGCACCGATTTCTCCGCCTCGATATTCTGGGGAATCTTGCGCTCATTTGGGGAATTCTGCTGGTAGTCGTCATTTCGACGAGCAAACTGCTGATTGTCGTATGGCATGTGATTTTTCCTTCTGATCAGTTCGGATTGCCATGGTAAACCATAGAAAGACCTGATAGAGCGAGGATTTTATCCCTACATAGGAGCATAATCGCCATTTCCACCGCCAAAAAAGAAACCCTCCTTGCCCCGTACTTGGGGAAAGGAGGGTTTTCCACGTTTTCCACCGACCTAGCGGGGGAAAACTATTTATTCTGCGTCCGCAGTTTCTTCAGATTCGGCAGCGGCCTCGACGACCTCAGCCTCTTCCTCAGCAACTTCCTCGACGACGGGCTTAGCCTCGATGTCAACGACAGAGATCGTGACGGTAGCCTTGATGTCGCGGTAAAGGTCGATCTCAACCTCGTGCTCACCAACGGTCTTGATGGAGCCGGAGATCTTGATGCGACGACGATCAACCTCGACGTCCTTAGCCTCTTTGATGGCGTCAGCAATCATCTGAGCGGTAACGGAGCCGAACAGAGCGCCGTTCTCGCCGACCTTAGCCTTGATGACGACCTCGGTGCCCTCGAGCTGGCCCTTGAGCTCGGTAGCGTTAGCGATGCGAACCTCTTCGCGCTTGGCGATGTTCTTACGCTTCTGCTCGAGCTGCTTCAGGTTGCCGGGGGTGGCCAAAATGGCCTTGCCCTGCGAGAGCAGGTAGTTGTTGGCAAAGCCACGAGCAACGTCGATGACGTCACCTTCGCCGCCCTTGCCCTGAACCTCGGTAAGAAGAATAACCTTCATGTCTCCTCCTTAGCCTAGCGGTTGCGGCGATCGCCACGGCCGCTGATTGCGGGCACCGCGTAGGGCATGAGAGCCATCTCGCGGGCGCGCTTCACAGCGTTGGCGATGTCGCGCTGATGCTGAGTGCAAGCGCCGGTCACGCGACGGGGCTTGATTTTGCCACGATCGGTGACGTACTTGCGCAGCATCTGAGTGTCTTTGTAGTCGACGTATTCTGCCTTATCCTTGCAGAACTGGCAGTACTTACGGCGAGGCTGCTTCGAGTATTCAGCCATGAGTACCTCTTTCAATTCGCTTAAAACGGGATATCCTCGTCGTATACAGACGAAGACGTTTCAATGACGGGGGCCGCAGGTGCGGGAGCGGCGGGGGCGTAGGACTGGTTGCCGTAGCCGCCGTTGTTGTAACCGCCTTGCTGGCCGCCATTGCGAGACGACATGAACTCGAGGTCATCCACGACCACCTCCAGCTTGCTGCGCTTCTGGCCGTCGCGCTCCCACTGGCTCCAGCGGAGCTTACCCTCGATGGTCACCTTGGTGCCCTTCGAAAGAAAACGAGCGAGGCTTTCAGCACGTGTGCCGAACATGGTGCAATCGACGAAATTGGGATAATCCTCCCACTCACCGGTCTGCTGATTACGACGACGATCGTTGACTGCAACGCCCAGGCTCAGAACGGCCATGCCGCTTGCGGTGGAACGCAGGTCAGGATCGCGCGTAAGATTACCGCTGATAATCACTCGATTGATGCTCATGTCTCTTCCTTCTCTCTACCTTTGCGCGTTAAACGCGCTGCTTGAACTTTACTCGCGGTCGGTGCGCTTCACGATCATGTGGCGAACCACGGTGTCGTTAATGCGCAGGATGCGGTCCAGCTCGGCAATGTTGGCAGGATCAGCGTGGAAGTCGACCAGGGTGTAGTCACCCTCCGTCAAACCGTTGATCTCATAAGCGAGTTTGCGCTTGCCCCAAGCATCAACGTTGTCGAAACCACCCTTACCTTCGGTGATGGTGGTTTCGATACGCTTAGCAGCAGCGGCGCGGGATTCCTCGTCGGCAGCAGGGTCGACGAAATACAGCAATTCGTAAGCCTTCATCAGCTCACCTCCTTTGGTCGTAAACGGCCCCGGGCTGGTGAAGGCATAGCCGGGGCAGGAAAACAGCTTGTCTATGGTAACAAAAGCAAATTTCACCGACAAGCCTGCAACCTGCGCGAACACACCGCGTTCACCGTTTCATCATGCGCGATCCAACCCCTAGCTGGCTCACAGCCCAACCGCGATTTCCTTGAAACGAATTATGGGCGACCGACCTTGCAGCCGTATCGCCCATAATCACTTCTTTTATTGCAGATTTGCCGAAGTAATCTAACGCGTTTCTCCATCGAATCTGACGGGAATTACTCTTCGTCGCCCTCGGAAGCAGCCTCTTCTTTTTCCACGAACACCGACTCATCAATGACGATGACGTTGGAGACTTCCCCCTCATCTGAAGCTTCGACCTGTTCAAGAGCATCTTCAGTCGTTTCGATGGCGTGCTGGCGAAGGTTTGCCATGAAGTTCGGGGCATGTCCGATATAGATGGGATCATCCTCGAAAGTGAACGTACCGTCCTCGCCGATGGTGTAAACCAAACCGACTGCGTAGCCGACCTCACCGCCAGGAACGCCGCCCTCGGCGATGATCGCATCGATGGTGCCGGTATCAACCTCGATCTCGCCGTCGTAGACGAAGCCGTAAGCGCGGGCGCCAGCAGCATCGCGAACCGTATGAGCCGCCTTTGCATAGCAACCTTCGACGGTATCGGAGTCGGCCTCTTCCTCGACAAGCGTGTCGGCCATGACCAGACCAGTACGGGGAACAATGCCCTCGCCGGATTCCAGCATCTCACGCGACTCGTTGATCAGGAACAGCAGGACGCTGCTAAGAACCTCGGGCATTTCAGGTGCTGCGGTAGGGGTTGCTTCGACGATCCTATCGGACATGAGGATCTCCTTTCGTCTATAAACGAAAAACGCCCGCATAGCGGGCGTTAGTCTTGTAACTGGCGGAGGAGGAGGGATTCGAACCCTCGTCACCGGGGATACCGGTGAAACGGTTTTCGAGACCGCCGCATTCAACCACTCTGCCACCCCTCCGCGTGGGGTGAGCCGTCATTCTGACGACTTATCGCTAAAGCCTGGCGCTTTGCGATGTTACCTGTTCTTCAATTAACAACGCTCAACCTTTCGGCTGAGCGAGTGAAATTTCTGGCGGAGAGATGGGGATTCGAACCCCAGATACGCTTTTGGCGCATACACGATTTCCAATCGTGCTCCTTCGGCCAGCTCGGACATCTCTCCGCTTCTACGTAATGCCGCGTTTTTCGATTCGCAGCGAGTATGAAGTATATAACAGCTAATACGATGCAACAAGCGAATAATATTCATCCGTACAATTTATCTGCACAGGTATGTCGAAAAGCTTGGACATCATTTCCCCTGTAAGAATTTGTTTCTTGCTCCCATCTGCGAAAACGCTACCATCGCGAATCAAAAGCAAGCGATCGATTTCAGGGATGATGTCTTCGGGATAATGTGTGACAAGGACCACAGACTTGCCTTGCTGGGCCAAAATCCGCATGCTTCGACGTACGTAGAACATACCCTCGGGGTCGAGCCCCGTGCAAGGTTCGTCGAAAATCAAAGCGTCGGGATCATGCATGAGGGCGCGGGCAATAAGCACGCGGCGAGCCTGGCCCGTAGAAAGCGTCATAACGTCACGTGAAGCCAAATCGTAGATGCCAAGCATCTTCATAGGGGCGATCGCGCGCTCACGGGCATCATCGGCCGCCTCCGAAGAAACAGTCACGGGCAAACCGACCGTTCCCGTATAACCGCCGGCAACGATATCGATCGCCGGCAGATGAACGCTGATCTCGCTTTGCATGCTGGACGACACGATTCCCAGCGCACGACGAAGATCGATGAGGGTAGCACGAGGATTTCCCCTGAACAGCACAGGCGGGATATCGCGGTAGATCGGCATCATCTCGCGTGTCATCAGTTTGACGAAGGTTGATTTTCCGGCACCGTTCGGGCCAAGAATGGCAATGTTCTCGCCTTCATCAAGCTGGAAAGAGTCGACGCTCAGAAGCGTCTTGCCCTGACGTTTCACCACGGCTTCGGTGATCTTAATAAACGGAGGTGCCACGATGGCGGTCGTTTCGCCGCAAGCATCGATCTTGTCGCGATCGGTTGAACCTTGCACTGCGAATGACTCCATGGCGGCACCCATCTTTCTTTATCGAGTTTATTCAGAAGCAGAGCTATCCTCGGTAGACCCGCCGTCCTCAGCGGCGGACTCGTCAGAAGAGGTTTCTGCATCAGAGGAATCAGTCGAATCGGTTGCATACTTGCTCATGTCAACGTTGTACGACAGATCCTTGGGCATGTCGTTGATTACGATATTCGCGTTTTCACGCTGCTCGGCAACCCAATTCTGGAAATCGGTCTGACCCTGGCTGGACTTCAACATCTGCTTGATGGTGCTTTGGAATTCCGCAGGCAGGGAGTCATAGGTGACGGTTTCCCCGTCTGCAGGCTGGAACACATCGGTGCATTTGATGATATGGATGCCGTACTGGCTGGTGACCAAACCGCTGACCTGATCCTTCGAAAGAGCGGAAAGCGCGGTGGTGTACTCGGAGACGAACGAGCTGAGCTTATCCCAGCCAACGTTACCGCCATCGCTTGCGCTGCCGGTGTCGGTGGAGTACTGCTTTGCAGCATCCTCGAAGGAAGTCTCACCGCTGTTGATCTGATCAAGAACCTTTTGAGCAGTCTCGGTGTCGGTGGAGGCGAAAAGGATGTGCGAAGACTTCTTCGCGCCCTTGAAGTAAGACGAATACATGGTCGCGTAAGAGTTCAAGGTGTCAGCGCTCAGGGAATCGTCGGTGACAGCGTCGGCGAACGTCTGAGTGAGCTTCTGGGTGATCAGCGACTCCTTGATGCGCTCGCGATAAGTTTTCTCGGAGAAACCGGCATCTTTCAAGGCGCTCTGCCAGGCATCGTCGCTGGAGTAGTTTGCCTTCATCTGATTGACGTACTGATCAACCTCGCTGTCCTCGACAGTAACGCCCTTGTCAGCGGCGCCCTGCTCAGCCAAAGCCTGGTCAATATAGGAATCGATCATCTGGGTGCGAACCGATTCGGGGGTCATGCCGCTCTGAGCGAGGAACTTGCCCCAGGAATCCTCGTCCTCAAGACCGTAGTTTGCGCGAACTGCTTCAACTGAAGCGGTCACGTCAGACTCGAGGATCTTGGTATCGTTAACGGTTGCCGCAACTTTATCGCCCGAAGCGGAACCCGAACATGCCGTAAGGCCAAGGCAACAAGCAAACGCGAATGCGCCGGCAACAACAGCAGAAGCGATCTTGGAGGATTTCATACAGGCATGTTCCTTCGTTTGAATGTTTGAAGTACGTTTCCGAACCAAGTTACGCGGACTTAAACGCAATGCCGCGACTGTTTCGCTGTGGATTTTCGCACACTGGTTGATGCTGGTTTCCCTTTGCACAATATGGCTACACTCGATTCATAACAAACGAATCGGTAAGTGACGCACGATGGATTCTATGTCTGAGACAACGTGCATATCGACGCATTCTTGATGCACAAGTCGCCGTTGGATCGATGCTTCCACCGTGCATAAACGTCCGGGTAATCGAACAACCACATGTCTAATCCGTGCATGAAAAAACCGCGCACCCGTTGGGCACGCGGCCGATTTTCATCCAATCGGTGATGGATTCTGATGGAACCCAACAACGTCGATTATTTCTTGTTAGCCTTACGACGATCGGTTGCCGACAGCAAGCGCTTGCGCATGCGGATCGACTGGGGAGTGACCTCGACCAACTCGTCGTCCTCGATGTACTCGAGAGCCTCTTCCAGCGTGAAAGTACGCGGCGGGGTAAGCTGAATGGCCTTGTCGGCGGTCGAGGAGCGCTGGTTACCCAGGTTCTTGGTCTTCTCGACGTTAACGACCATATCGCCTTCCTTGGCAGACTCGCCAACGATCATGCCTTCGTAGCACTCGTCGCCAGGACCGACGAACAGGCGGCCGCGTTCCTGAAGCGTATCAAGAGCGTAAGCAACGGCCTTGCCGGTGGACATCGCGATCATGCCGCCGTTCTTGCGGCCGGTCATCTCGCCGGAGTACGGACCGTACTCGCGGAAATGGTGGAACAGGATAGCCTCGCCGTGCGTGGCATTCAGGATGCGGGTCTTCAGGCCCATCGTGCCACGGGACGGAATGCTGAACACAAGGTGGGTGGTGTTCTCGTCGGACGCCATGTCCTCCATGATGCCGCCAGCGGTACCCATAACCTCGATGGCCTTTCCCGAGTAATCGTTGGGAACGTCAACGGTGGCTTCCTCGATAGGCTCGAGCTTCTGGCCGTTCTCGTCGATCTTGTAAACGACCTGCGGACGACCAACCTGGAATTCGAAGCCCTCACGGCGCATGGTTTCCATGAGAACGGACAGATGAAGAACGCCGCGACCCGCCACGCGAACGCCGGACTTGTCCTCGGTTTCATCGATGCGCATGGAGATGTTGCTCTCCTTCTCACGCATGAGGCGCTCTTTCAGCTGACGAGCACCGACGATGTCACCCTCGCGACCGACAAGCGGGCTGGTGGATGCCTCGAAAACGACAGCCATGGTGGGCTCTTCAACGGCGATGGGCTTCATCTCGACGGGATTCTCGGGATCGGTGATGACGTCTCCAATGTCGGCGTCTTCGATACCGATAACAGCAACGATGTCGCCGGCGGAAGCCTCGGGAACCTCAACCTTGCCAAGCTTGTCGAAGGTGTAAACCTTGCGGATCTGAGCGGTGTACGGCTCGTCGTCGGGCCTTACAACCAAAACCTGCTGCTTTTCGCGAATCGTGCCGCTGTGAAGGCGACCGACGCCGATACGACCCTCGTAGCTGCTGTGGTCGACGGTGCAAACCTGAAGAGCGATCGGGCCCTCGGGATCGACATCGGGAGCAGGGATTTCCTTGAGGATGGTATCAAGCAGCGGAACCATGTCCATGTTGCCGTCGTTGGCCTCGTAACGGGCATAGCCGTTAACAGCAGAGGCATAGATGACGGGGAAGTCAAGCTGCTCGTCGGAAGCGCCAAGCTCGACCATCAGGTCGAACACTTTGTCGACAGCGCCTTCAGGATCGGCGTTGGGACGGTCGATCTTGTTCACGACGACGACGATGCGCAAGCCGCATTCCAAAGCATGGGACAGAACGAAACGCGTCTGAGGCTTGGGACCCTCGTAGGCGTCGACGATGAGCAGTGCGCCATCGGCCATGTTCAGAACGCGCTCGACCTCGCCGCCGAAGTCGGCATGGCCGGGGGTATCGATGACGTTGATCTTCACGCCCTTGTAAGAAATGGCGATGTTCTTGGAAAGGATGGTGATGCCGCGCTCACGTTCCTGATCGTTCGAGTCCAGAACACGTTCCTGGACTTCCTGATTCTCACGGAATGCGTGAGAAGCCCACAGAAGACGGTCAACCAGGGTGGTTTTGCCGTGGTCAACGTGGGCGATGATTGCAACGTTGCGCAAATTCTCTTGCTTCACTCTTGCTTCTTCCCTTCGATGTTTTGACTTAGCCGCGCGCCTTAAGCCATCTCGTTCTCGATGGCGGCCTTCTCTTTTTTGATCGAATCGAGATTCTCGTTAATGGTGTTGATGGTCTTTTGCGAGGATATCACCTGAACCACGCCCCACACCGCCGCAGCCGATGCGATGGCTGCGATAGCTGGAATTCTCCGCAAAGCAAGGCACAACGCAGCACCTGCAAGGAACATGATCGCGCCGTTCCTGCGCTCGTCGCTTGCGTAATCTCGCTGCTTGATAAGCTGCGTGCGGGCAGCGGCCAAACCGGCAAGCTGGGCCTCGCGAATGGAATCGTAGGCGTTCGATGAACGGGCGGATTTTGATGAAGCCGTGTCAGACGGTGCCGACCTTCCTGTCAGGCAGTCGTAAGCCTCCTGCAAGTTCTTGAACTGCTCGGTCGCACGTTCTTGCAACTTTTTATTGGACGCGAATCTGTCGGGATGCAATATTTGGGCGGTTTCACGATAGGCAGCTTTGATTTCGTCCGGAGTCGCATCTTCCCCTAGGCCCAGCATGCGCAGCGCTTCCGATCGCTTCATGATTCCTCGTTTCACCTCGATGATTCCTGAAATCCTATCACGGCGGGGCAGACGCGATGATCAATCCTCGTTGGATACGCGAAATCATCTGTTGGATTCATGTTGAAACGGGAACAAATCACTGTTGTGCTCCCGACAGAACCTCCAAAATTCAAACCCATTCGGTGTCAAGTGGTAATCCTATGCTTTCCGTTGGAAAGTGCAGATAAATTGGCAAGCGGATTTTCAGCGCGGTACCATTCTGCATTGGTATCAAAACTCATCACAAGGGGAGAGAACTCGTGATCAGTGAACGCATGCTCACCACTATCGTTAAGAACATCGCGAATGGGCATTTGGTAATCAATCCCACCAGCGAAACGCATTTGCCAGAACCTAAAGACGGCGAGAAGTACATGCTGTACTTGCACGTTCCGTTCTGTGAGGTTCTTTGTCCTTACTGCAGCTTCAACCGATACAAGATGCGCGAGGACGTGGCCCGCCGCTATTTCGAGAACATGCGCAAGGAAATGCTCATGTTGGTCGACCTTGGCTACGACTTCGAAACGCTGTATTTCGGCGGCGGCACGCCAACCATCCTGCTTGACGAGCTGCGCAAGACCATCGACCTTGCGCGCGATAAGTTCCCGTCAGTCAACGAGGTGGCGGTTGAAACCAACCCAAATCACCTCACCCAGCCGTGGCTTTCCGAGCTGAAGGGCCGCGTGCAGCGCATGTCCGTTGGCGTTCAAAGCTTCGACGACAATCTGCTTAAGCAGATGGATCGATACAACAAGTACGGCAGCGGCGCCCAGATCATGGAGCGCATCGGTGAAGCGCTTCCTTATTTCGACTCTTTGAACGTCGACATGATTTTCAATTTCCCCTCTCAAACTGAGGAGATCCTCGCGCACGACATCGAGATGATCAAAAAATGCGGCTGCCGCCAAACCACGTTCTCGCCGCTTTACGTCTCTTCATGCACAACGAAGAAGATGGCCGAGAAGCTTGGCAAGATGGACTACAACCGCGAGTTCGGCATGTACAAGATGCTCGACGAAGGGCTGACAGGCGGTCAGAACCCGGCGTTTAAGCGCGAAACCGTTTGGACCTTCAACCGACTGAACGAAAACGGCGTTCAAGACATCGAGCTTCCTGCCGAAGAAGTGCAGACCTCGTATGACGAGTATCCCAGCATCGGCAGCGGATCCATCTCGCATCTTAACGGCGGCGTGTATGTGAACACGTTCAGCCTTGAAGAGTACAACAAGACCATCGAGAGCGGGCGCATGTCCATCATGGGCAAAATGGCGCTTTCGCCTCGCGACCACATGCGTTACTGCTTCCTTTTGGGGTTGTACACTCTTCGCTTCGACAAGCAGAAGTTCAAGGACCTGTTCGGCAAAAGCATCGAGAGCGCACTTCCCATCGAGATGGCGTTCATGCGCGCGAACCACGCCTTCGCCGTCGACGATGCGGATTGCTTGATCCCCTCGGAAAAAGGCCGCTACTTGACGTTGGTTATGTACCGTCAATTCCTCAGCGGTATGAACAACTTGCGCGACCAAGCTCGCAAGGCGCTTGACGGCCCAGAACGCGAGCTAGCGTTTGAAGACGGTGCTCGCATCCAGTTGGATTAACTTTTGCGCTTAGAACGCACCTTAAAACCAACGAAACGGGGCCCTTTGTCAAACAGGCAAAGGGCCCCAAGTTTTTACTGAATATCTAACTGAGAATTATTTCTTATCTTCCCAAAGTTTCAGGTTATTGCCGCTGGCAAACTTCTCGACGGTCGTGTCCATACCGGCCTTGTGAGCACTCTCGTAGTCAGTCGTGAACTCCGCACCCTCAAGGAAGGCCTTAACTGCCGCGTCATCAAGCGTCGTCTCATACAGGGTCACTTCAGCGTACAGACCGTCGGCGATGTCAGTGTACATAACCACACTAGGCTGCTTGTTCCACGTGAAATCAAGCGTCTTCCAAGTGTACTTGCCAAGCTTCACGTCCTGACCGGCCGTGTACTTGTCCTTGGCGGCCTTCTTGTCGAACTGTTCCTGAGCAGTACCCTCGTCGATCTCGACGTCAACAAGCTTGTTGGAGTTCTCAATGTTACGGAACTCAAAGATGTTCAGCGGTGACTCCTTGCCGTTGGGACCCCACATTGCGTAACCCTCAGGCATCTCGGCCTTGAACATGTAGAAATCCGTGGCCTTGCTCGCGGTCGAAGCTGCAGAAGAAGCAGCGGAAGAAGCGCTTCCGCTTGCTGCGGCGCTGGCTGCCGCACTACCGCTTGCTGCGGCGCTTCCGCTCGATGCAGCCTGACCACCGCCACCACATGCGGTAAGTCCGAAGCAAAGAGCAAATGCCGAGGCCGCGATCATGATGGTCTTAGTAATAGATTTCATGCGCTCCACTCCTTTTCTCATCGATCAGCGAAAGCTGATGGTTTCGCTAGCTGTTAACGTATTTCGAATCCTTCCGAAACGAAACCACGCAACGGCTCATTCTTGTTGCCAATTCGAACCCTCATGGCTCTTTTTTATTAAAGAAGGGGATCTGGTAAATGTTGAAGAGAAAAGACGATATGAGCAGGACATAAAAAAGTTGGAAGCCCCTCCTGCATGCATATCCGCGGATTAGGCCGACAATAGTGGTGTCCAAACCGCCAGCGGCCACGCCGCATTCATGGAAGGGGCTTCCGATGAACAATGCTACCACTTTCGTAGGGCTCGACGTCCACGCCCGCTCGATAAAGGCCTGCGCTTTCGTGCCGGCCACGGGCGAGATCGAGGGGAAATCGCTCGGGTACGAGCCCGGCGAGCTCGCATCGTGGATGAAGTCCCTGCCCCAGCCCGCGAAATGCGTCTACGAGTCGGGCGTGACCGGCTTCCACCTGTGCCGCGAGCTGCGCGCCATGGGCGTCGACTGCGTCATCGGCGCGGTGTCGAAGATGCACAAGCCGGCCGCCGACCGCGGCCGCAAGACGGACCGCCGCGACGCGCATTTCCTGGCCGTGCAGCTGGCGCTCGGGGTGGTCACCGAGGTGCACGTGCCAGACCCCGAGTGCGAGGGGGCGCGCGACTTGACGAGGGCGCTGGCGGATGCCCGCGACGACGCCGTGCGCGCCAAGCAGCGCCTGTCGAAGTTCCTGCTCAGACACGGATACGTCTACGACGAGAGGAACGCTGCCGGTCAGCGGAAGAGCCGCTGGACCAGGGATTTCTGGGCATGGGTCGGGCGGATCGACCTGGGCGACCCATCGGCCATGGCCGCGCTCGACCACTACTGCGAGCGCGTCCGCAGGGCCGACGAGGAGAAGACCTCGCTGGAGGCCAAGGTGAAGTCGCTCGCGCAAGCGCCCAGGTGGAAGCCGACGTGCGACGCGCTGAGGTGCCTGAAGGGCATCGACGCCGTGACGGCCGCGTCCATCGCGTGCGAGGCCGACGGGTTCTCGCGTTTCGCCAAGGCGTCGGGCTTCGCCGCGTGGATAGGGCTGGTGCCCTCCGAGCACTCGAGCGGCGAGTCCCAATGCCGCGGCGGCATCACCAAGGCCGGCAACAAGCACCTGAGGAAACTGCTGGTCGAGGCCGCGTGGCACTACAAAAGCGCGTCGCGCGCGCCGAAGGGGCTGGCCAAAGGCCAATCCGTCCCGCCCGATGCGCGCCGCCACGCCAACGCGGGCGTGAGGCGGCTGGTCGACAGGCGGCGCGCGATGGACGCCGCCGGCAAGCAGTCGAGCGTGGCCAACGTCGCGATAGCGCGCGAGCTGGCGTGCTGGTGCTGGGCCGTTGGCCGTATGGCGGAAGGCGCCTAGCGGGCGCGCCGCCGACATAGCTGGGTCTTTCCCGGAACCCCCGAGCTCGACGGGCGTTGACCCCCATCCGCGGAGGGTTATAGGCAGAAAAGTGTGTCTGCAACTTAATCCCAATCGGATCGGTACGGG